>R07__coassemble_608_pt1 | contig 11575 bp, 5 predicted proteins | sample R07__metabat2_high_PE_011 | metagenome-assembled genome bin R07 | reverse complement strand
TCTGTATAGAATGTAGCCAGCAGAGCCAAGTATTAGTACAAGGACGCTAAGGCTTATAAGAAGCAGTAGCTGAGTTGTGTTTGCGGTGTTGCTAGCGTTTTCAGGGATTGTAGAAAGCTCTACGTTAGCAGTTGTAGCAGCAGATATTGGGCCAAATGCGCCGTCGTTGCTTTGGTAGCCGCCGTTTAAGTCAAGGGCAACTAAGTGGCCCGAGTTGCCGCAGAACTCATCGTGGAAGATGAAACTGCCATCTGTGTCGCTTGTATCGATGCTTGGGCGCGTGAAGCGAGTAACTTCTTTGCCGCTTGCGTCTTTTTCGAAGTATGCCTCGGTTTCAGCAAGCTCAGCGCCTTCGGATGAAACTGTACTAATTACAGCGGCACTTGGGTCAGATTCTCGACCATCATCGACAGTAACGCGGATTCCACTAATTGGGGTACCATCGAATGTTACTGTGCCGCTAAGGTCGAACACTTCATCCAAAACGTTAACACCATGACGGCTGCGAAGCATAAACTTACCTGTGCTTGCACTTGCGTTGTTGTTAACCTGCTTATAGCCACCTTCGTAGGTGTATGTGTTGTATGGGAATACATCTGTGCCCATCTCAGCCTTGCAGCCTGTCTCAATTACGACTGTATCAAGAACATTACAGCCGCTAAATACTTCATCTCCTATAGTTTCTAGGCTTTCTGGTAAAACTACCTTAAGCAGGCTAGCACCACCCTTAAATGCGCTGGCTTCAATTGTGGTTAGCTGCTCTGGCAAGTAAATTAACTTAACGCTTGCAAGATCCTCAAATGCGCTTTCGCCGATAAACAAAAGCTCAGAAACCTCCTTGCTGCCTGAAGTCTGCGATTCAGCAGTTGCAAACTCAAGCGTCTCTGCAGACTGATAACCCTTAAATGCGCTGGCGCCGATTGTCTTAACACTTGCAGGAATAGTTAGTTCTTTAACAGCTGCACCACCCTCAAATGCGCTCTCTCCTATAGTTTCAAGGGCCTCTGGGAGGTTAAGCTCTTCAAGGGCTGCAATTCCGCTAAATGCTGCTTTTTGTATATCTGTTACTTTGCAATTTGTTCCAAAATCAAGATCGGTTAAACTGCTTGCGCCTTCAAATGCGCTCTCTCCTATTGTGGTAATAGCCGAGTTTGCACCAAGGCTTAAATTAGTTAAGGACTCACATCCATTAAACGAGTTTGCCTGGATACTTTCGCAGTTGTTGTTGTCAACAAATGCAACCTTAGCAAGGTTAGGCATGTTGCTAAATGTTCCGGTTTCAATTGTAGCAACGTTTTTGCCTATTGTGATTTCTTCCAAAGCATCTAGGGCCTCTTCGCTTGTTTGGAACAAGTCTGTAGCAATAGAAGTTATGTTTACAGTGCTTCCATCATATAAGCTTGTCACGCTGTCTTGTACTGTGTAAACAGTTTGCACACCAGCAGTGTCAGCGTCAAGATGGCTAGCACTTGCAAAATCGTTAGATGCAGGATCAACCGTATACCAAATGCCATCTACAAGCACGCGAGTTGTCATGTGGAATACATCACGACTGTCTTCAACTTCTTCGCCTTCGCCGGTCTTTACATGATCAGATGCAATCTCATTAATCTGCTGTGGAGCCTCAAGCGGATCTGCAACATAATACAAAACGTTTCCGTCTGCATCTTTTGCAGCCAAAGTAATGTCGCCCGACATTCCGCAGTATGCTTCTTCGCCTTCGATTGAAGTTTCACCTGCATTGCCGGTACCTAATAAATGATACGAATCGTTACCGTCGGCGTCAGTAGAAGTTGTGGCCTTATAAACAATGTCATTATCGTTAACGTCCTTTACAGTGTATGTAACATCAATTGTTGCGCCTGGGTATAAGCTCGAAATTGCCTCGCCAAGATCGGTCTTTATAACACCGTCAAGCTCGTATGTCTTGTAGAGGGCCTCGGTGCTTTCTTCCAAAACATTTGCATACTTAAACACGCCAGCAACCGAAACTACCTGAGTATCGCTGTTTACGTTAGTGTAGCCTTTAGCGTTTGTGCTGTTTGCAACATAATTCTTAAAACGCAGTGGGAAGGCATTAATGTTAACTGTTGTAAGACCTACACAATCAGGCTCAAATATTACTTTGTCAAGCGAAATGGCCTCGCCAGAGCTCTGCTGCGTGCTGGCATTAAAGCCATAGAATGCATCATGATAAACATACTTATTGTTTACTGTAATTTCAGCACCAACGCTGCGGCTAGAGTTTTCTGTGCGTGTAACTTTACCAGTAAGTTTTGCAGGAATTGTTACAGTGTTGTCGTAGGTTTCGGCGCTGGTTTCATAGTTAAGAATTGTTCCGCCTGGTATCTGATGAGAATCTGTTGAGGTTTTGGCTGTGTTTTCTACACAATCGAACAATACAGACTCTGCGCCAGTTTCAGAGTCTGTCTTATAAACCGTAAATAAGCTTTCGGTGTTACGCAATAGTTGCAGGTAGTTTTGTGTTTCGATGTTCTTATACAAACCGTGTTCGCCATCACTATATGTAAGCGTAATTGTGCGCTCACCATAGTTTTTACGGCCATTGCTGTTAGCATCAATCGTTAGTGTTTTAACGCCGCATACTGCTTCTTCGAACATGTACTCACCTTGAGTATTTGTTGTGGCAGTAATTAGTTCTGAACCTGTTAGGTTGTCAGTACTTAGCGTAGCACCATCAATAACTTCACGGTATGCATCGGTTAATCTTCCGCTAATGCTATAAACCTTGTAATAGCTATCGGCTGTAGCTTGCTCAGTTGTAGGCGAGCACAAAATGTATGTACCTGCATCTACAGTAGATGTAGTTGTGCCCTCGGCAGTTCCGTTTGCTTGCTGCTGCACGTATCCTTCGCCATCTTCGCTAACAATGTAATCATAGAAGTTGTGCGGGAACACGTTTTCTTCTAGTGTGATTTCTTGGCTGCCCTGGAACACAACGCGCTCTAAGAACTCGCAGTTTGCAAAGATACCTTTATGCATATATTCAACAAAGTCATAAATCGTAACTTCTTCGAGGTTCTCAAGCGTAATAGGAACAACTGTATAGGTTTGCGTAGCAGCATCATAAGTCATTTCTTGCATAAACACTGTTTTTACACTGCTTTCTACCCCGTCGGTATCATCTGTAGCAGTAGCAGGAATTACAACGCTATCGTATGTGTCAGGCTCCTCCGATGGCTCTAAGAATGTAAGGCTTGCTTCTTCACCATTTGGAATGTACAGATACTCAAAGCCGTCATAGCTAAACTGTTTAACACCTTCGCTAAGCATTCTAAAGTCTGCCATACCATAGGTGCGTCCAGCAGACTCAAACAAGATATCACCTGCTAAACCATTATTTTTGCCGCCACCAGTAATGTAACAATCGTCATATCCTGTATCAGGTTCGCGCATGTAATATCCATCTGCTGTAGTCTTTAGAGCTGTTGTTCCGCAAAGCACATCATCGAGGGTGAACTTGCCGTTTTCGTCTGTTGTGGTACTGAACACGCCGTCGTTGTCAACAGTAGCACCGCTAATAACGTTGTAAAGTTTATCGGTTACAATACCCTGAACTTTATAGGTCTTATACAGGGCTTTTGTGCGGCGAGTCTGTTTTGTGTCGCCGTAGTCGGAAGCATCTGTTAGCTTATAATTACCTGCGAGATCCATTGCATCAACGTTAACATCTTCATAGCCGCTTGTTGTGTAGTTCTTAAAGCTGTAGTCAAACGAATCATTAGCAATTGTGGCAGCACAGCCTTGTGCAACTGTAATCATTCCAAAGCTGTCTTGGTCGGCAAACGCAGAAGAGCCTATGCTTGTTACGCTTGCAGGAATCGTAAACGAATCAAGCACGCAGCTTTCAAATGCGCTTTCGCCAATTGTTACTACGTTGCTGAGGTTAATATTTGCTAGACTCTCGCAGCTGCTGAATGCTTCTTTGCCAATTGTTGTTGCACCAGCTACATCTAAATCTGTAAGCGCACTACATTCTACAAATGCGCCGTCACAGACGTTTTGGACCTTATTTAAGTTAAGTACGTATGGCTCGGCGCCCTCCTCCACAGCACCTAGCAATTCGCAGCGTGCAAATGCTTCGCCACCAATTGTTGTCATGCTGTCTGGGAATGTGACCTTAGTTAAGCCTGTGCAATCAGCAAATGTTCCAAACGCAATGCTAGTGCACACACTGCCATCTTCAAACTTAACTTCATAAATTTCTTCGCGGCCCTTAAACCCAACACTATCAGGCTCAACAGCAACCATTGGGTAAGCTTTATATGTATCATCGTCGTTTTTGTCGTCTGCGCTTGTAACATCCTTTAAGAAAGTGATTGTTGTTTCGTCATAAAGCGCCCAACCAGGATCAAACTCAACTGCCTTAGCTACATCTGTGCCGTTTACGTTTTCAATGAGATATACAACCATATCCGTCTCATTAGTAACATACTCGCTTAGACCAAAATCGATTCCAGTTAAATTGCCATAAACTCCAACACCTTCACCCGTGTATTCAGTGAGCTTAGCAGATGTGCTAGTGTGGCTTGTTTTTGAGCAAGACATGATGTCGCTGTCGCCTTCAGGAGTTGTAAAAGCACCGGTTCCTGCAAAGATTCCTTCTAGTGTGTATGTGCCGTCTTCCTTGCTGAATGTGTTGGTCTCGGCGCTTGAACCTTTATCGTCGTAGCAAGTGTAAGTAACATAAGCACTACTTAAAGGCGACTTAGCTGTTGTGTTTGTGTGTACAGTACCGCTAACAGTATACGACTTGTAGAAACCGCTGCCTTTGTTGCCAAATCCGTTGCGCTCTAGGCGGTAAGTTCCTTCGGTAGTTTGTACCTTTTGGCCAGCCTCACCACTCTGGTTAACCAATACGTAATCGTATCCGCTTCCGTTGTCTTGATAATCCCAGAAGTTGTTTTGAATGTATTCAGACCCGCTAGAAATCGAGAATGCATTTTCACCGATCTCGGTGTTTCCTTGTGCCCATGTTACATAGTTAAGGGCTGTTCTTCCTTGTGTGTTTTGCGCTTGCAAAAATGCCTTAGCGCCAATCTTTTGGATGGTGTCTGTAAACTCAACACGAGCAAGATATGTTGCATTATAGAATGCATAATCGCCAACTTCAGTTACGCTTGTGAGCTTAACCGAGCTTAGGTTAGAGCTTGTAAATGCGTATTTGCCAATGTATTTTACGTTGCTGAGCTCAATAGCGGTTAGTTTTGTGCACATACGAAATGCGTTGTCTTCTATTACTGTTACGCTATCGGCAATGCTTGTTATTTTGGTTAAAGTGCTGTTATTTCTAAATGCGCCTTCGCCAATCTTTGTAACTGTGTAAACAACAGCGTTGCCTTCGCCGTCAACATCATCGGCACTTGTAACGCTTCCAACAATTGCGGTTTCAGGCGAAAGCTCAGCATCATAATCTTTTACAAAGCAAACATTGGTGCCTTCATCGTTTTCAATTGCGTAGCGAACACCGGTTTTGCCAGCTTCAGTAAGTTCGACATATTCTTCGTTTGTAATTGTAAAATCAAGGTCACTTTCGATTGGGCTCTGGATAGTTGTTAAGGTGGTATAGTGTGTTCCGTTTGGAGTTTTGCCTTCCTCAGTGTTATCGCTGGTAGTTATACCATTTGTGTATTCAATTTCACCAGAAGGAAGTGTTGTAGCTTTGCTCATTGTTCCACAAAATACGTCTTCCATAACAAACTTACCAACATCTTCGCCTTCCATATCTGTAAGCACTTCGCCACGAACTTTGTCTTGCTGGTCTACAAACTTAACGTTCATGTTTCCAATCTTGCTTTGATAAGTTGAAGCATTCTGAACAGTTCCAGTAATTGTGAACACCTCGTAATAAGCCGTAACTGTGCTCTCAAGGTCTTTTGAATTTATGTTGAACTTACCAGTGTTTGTAATTGTTCCAACATTAGAATCGTTGTATGCTGCATCATCAGCATAAGCTTTTTGAACAATTCCAAAGCTTAATTTGTTTGCCGAGCTAGTTTGTCATGCACGCATCTTGTATGGGAATGAGTTCTCGGTTGTTGATGTCTCATCTCCTTCGTCTCTTACTGAGCTTACAATTATTGTCTTGATGCTGGCGCAATCGCTAAATGCATCAGCTTCGATAGTCTTTATGCCAGCAGTAAGTGTAAGAGTTTCTATCATCGGGGCAGTTTGCTCTTCGCTGGCTTCAGCTGCCGAGCAGAAAGCGTTTTCTTTAATAACAACATCGCCACTGTCTGGGAAGGTAACGTCAGTTAGAGTTGTTACGCCCTTAAATGCTTCCGTACCAATTTCTTGTACTTTTGGCCCGATTGTTACTGACTCGATCTTGGTGTTTTCGAATGCGGCCTCGCCGATGGACAAAACGTCAGTGTCAAGACTGATGCTTTCAAGTGAAGTGTTACGGAATGCATAGTTTTCGATAGTAACGCCGCCTGTACAGCCCTCGATAGTAAACTCGGTAAGGGCGCCTGAGTTATTAAACGCGCTGTTACTGATTGTAAATGCTTCTGAGCGCTCTTTTAGTGTTACCTTAGAAACAATACTTAAATCGCCAAATGCTGCGGTTGCAACACTTGTTACAGCATAGTTTTTGCTTCCAGAAACGCTAGTATACTTAACAGTTGCAGGTATTGAAATCTCGTTTGTTTTGCCAACATATCCTACAACTTCACAGGTCTGCGATGTGTTATTAAGCGTGTAAATAAGGTTGTTGTCATCAGAAAACACCTGGCCAGTAGAATATCCAAAGTAAGTAGTTGGGTCAGATTGCGTTAAGTAATTGCTCTGCGGTAGCTCAGTTCCGCCGTCGTATTCAGCACAGTTCTTAAGGCTAATTTCTTGGCCAACTTCGCCACCACCACCAAGTGAAATCTTTTCGTTTTCTTCTGTGCACTTTATAGCTTTGCTGATTGTGTCGCCTGTTTTACCAGCATAAACTTCAAGTGAACCACCGCTAATTGCGATTGATTTTGCTGCAATGCCATATGCATATGTATCATCGCCGCTATTAATAACATTGCCGCAAGTAGCAGTCACTGTACCGCTGGAAATTGTAAGAGATCCACTACACATAATTGCTGCTGCCTGAGCCTCACCATAACCACAGCTAACTTCTAAGTTACCTGGATAAAGCGTGCTTGAGTCTGTAGAAATCTCGGTACTATCAAAGTTAACTTTTAAGCCATAGTTATCAAGAGATGCAATTGTGTTGCTTGTTTGTGCATTAAGATAAATATGACAAGTTGTGACAGATGTTTCACTGTCGCCTTGGTTGAGTTCTACATAATCGTATCCGCTAAGATCAGCGTTGTTAAGCTTAAGCTGCCAGTAAGAATTTGTACCTACTGTTTCTTTTGTTCAGGCCCATGCACCTTTACCTGTAGGATCAGACACCTCAGTTTCACCAAGGCTTAAGATGTTAATCTTTTTAATCTCTAATGGATGCTCGGTGTTAGCTTGCCTAAAGTTGCCTGTCCCGGTTTCCTTAATTGAGTTTTTAATAGCATACCCACTACCAGGTTCAAAATCAGAAGGAGCAATTAGTGCAATTCCGAATGTAGTGCCATCGGCAAGGAGCCCTGCAGTCATCTTTAGCGAGCCAGAATTAATAGTTGGGTTAGAGGCAAACTTAATTGCAACTGCAGCGTCGGCATTGTTTGTGCCGGTGTTGCCTGCAACTGCTGCAACAGTAGTGTTTGTAAACTGAACTGAAGTGCTTGTGGCAGAGTTAACAGCAATTGATTTGCCGCTTATAGAATCACCGCTTGCAACATTAATCGCGCCTGACATAAAACTTGCACTTGTGCATGCGCTTCCAATAACCAAACCATAGTTATTTCCATTAGACTTTGCTACAGTCCTACCTGCTACATCCTGGTTTATGTTAAGTGTTGGAGTGTTTGAGGTGCTTCCAAATGTTAGCGTCTCAGAAACGTTTACTGCACATGCGTTTTGGCTTGTGCTTGCACTATAAACACCAGCGTTAATTGTTCCACTTGGGATAACAGCTTCTTTTGCATCAATTGCTGCATCATCAATTGTTGCACTGCTATCATTGCCGGCAACAACATCGTTATAAGCATTAACCGTGCTCTCAGAACTTGTAAGTTTTGCAAACGCCTTAATGCCATTAAGTGTGCTTGTGCCAGAAGTGCTTGTATTTGTAATGGCGCCCATATCGGTTGTAATTGTTGAGCCATCAAACTCTACATTATAGCCTGCAATGCCGTAAACATTAATATAGTCAGCGCCACTAACTGTTCCGCTTGTAACTTTAACCGTTGAGTTTATAACACTTACATCTTTGTCTGTATTTGAGTTTCCACCATAAATACCGGCAAACTTGGTGTCTTGGTAGCAAGTTGCGCTTGTAGCTCCTCCAACAGAAACATTAACAGTTGCTTTGTTAACGCTGAGCCCGTTTGTTGAATAAATGCCAACGTTGTCACCACCATCTGACTGTCCAGAGCAGATAGTGTTTATAGCTACATTTGTGCCTGAAACTGCACCGTCGCCAATGGTTATGGCTGCGCTGTCGTCGCCAGCATATGAGCTATAAATGCCATACATTTGCTTGCTGTCAGCATTTGCTGCGGTGCTTCCGCAGTTAACAGTAAACGTTGAGCCAGCCACATTAACCTTGCCTGTGGAATAAATTCCAAACGTGCCAGATGCAAGAGCTGTTGAGTGGTAGCCGGTATTGCCAGTGTTTAGGGTGATAGTAGCACCATTAACACTGATGTTGCCGTTGCTGTAAACTGCATAGCTGTTGCCGTTTAGCTGCATAGCGCTGCCAGATGTTAAGTTAACAGTTGCATTGCTGCCAGATTCAACGTTAAACGCCGTTGTATTAAGGGCTGCAGTTTTGCCATTTTCGGCAGAAACATTACCTGAAACCGCAGTTATATCACCTTTAAAGTTTGCATGTACCGTAGTGCTTGCGCTTGTGCCAAGGTTGTCGATTGATACGCTGCTGCTTATCGCGTCTGCTTTATTAACAGCTAAGCTACCTTGGTAAGCATTTGCGCTGGTATCGCCAAAATTGAGTGTGCCTGCACATTTGATGCCCGTGAAGTTGTTTGGAGTTGTAGTAGTTGTAACATCATTAACAACTATTCCTCCTCCTAAAACATCAATTTCATCAGCAACAATACCTGTGCAACTTGCTGAGTTGTAAACCTTTGCAGTAATTACGCCACCTGCAGCAATAATCTTGCTTGCATTGTTAATGCAGATAGATGAGCTTTCTGAAAGCGATCCATTTGCGTTTAGTTGTCCTTCTGTTGCATTAACTGAGCCAGTTGTGCACAAATCAACAGAAACAGAAATGTTGCTTCCATATGTCATACCAGAAGAAACGTTAAGTGTTGCCCCTGCTACATTTACATTTCCTTGTGCTTTCATTCCAATAACATTAACAACTTCTTCAGACCCGGATGTCTGCCCGCCTGCAGATACATCAATCTTTCCAAAGTAGGCATTAACAGCAATTCCCTCGGCTATCGCAAAACCAACGCAGTTGCCGCCGACACTTCTATAGGTTGAAACTGTCATCGATGCTTTTGAAGTTTTGTCGTATTTGCCAAGCGTTACTGAATTTGCAGGGTTTGTGTCTGCAACGTACATACCATAAACGTTGTGGTTTTGCCCATCAGAGCTACCTGCCTTAATTTCGGTTGTCCCGCCTGTAAATGTAGGAGCCACTTCAACATAAACGCCGATTGAACTGCTTTCTCTGTTTGAAGCACCGTCATAGGCAGTTTTACCTGAATATGCTTTAAGTGTTCCGCCAGTTTGAGTTAAAGTTCCGCCAGTAGCAGTTGAGCTGTTATATACAACATGAAAGCCATGTGATTCACCGGTTTCATTAAGAACATTTCCGCCTGATGCGCGAAGAGTTCCGTCGTTTACATAAACGTCTCCGTCTACATAAAGGCCATAGCTACTACCTTCGCATGCTTCTTCGGTCTCGCCGCCTGTAAGCATTGAATTGCCGCCATTTTGTGTAAAGTTGCCCTTTATATAAACACTATATACCGACGAAGACCCACTGAAGTTAGTAGATGACTTAAAGATACCAGAAACAACAGTTAGGTTACCTTCTACATAAGCACCGTAAAGGGATTCAGCGCTTTCACCTTCGCTCTTGCTACAAGTTGTAATTGAGAGCGTACCTGGATTATTGCTTGTTGAACCTGTTTCAGTATCAAACGTTGCATTTCCGTAAATAAATAAACTGGTTGTCGATTTTCCGCCAAGGTTATTAATTGTGCCATCTGCAACAACTATCTTTATATCGTTAATAGGTTCTGTCGGCTTTCCGAATTGTACATAATCATAAATAGTTAAATCTGCGCTGTTTCCGTCGTAGCCAATAGTTAGCGTGTTGTTTGCTCACGTTCAATTTTCACCAACTTGCTCTCGGCCTGGCTCGGCATCTGTATCAAGAAGAACCATGTTAGAGCGACGCATAACCTTTAATGCCTCAGTTTTAACTGCTTGCTCATAGCCAGTGGCGGTTTGCTTTGCATTAGAAACGGCAAAGTTTTCTGTATCGATATTAATAGAATCTTTTGCAGCAATTGCTGTTCCGACCCAAGATGTATCATCATTTTTGTTGCCAACCTTTGCAATGTAGTCACCTGCCATAAAGTTAACATTTCCAGAAGTTGATGTAGAAATTCCTGCTTGTAGGCCACTTGCAATTGCAGGGTACTGAACACAATAAACGTTTACGTTAACAACAACTGAATCTTTGTCTTTTCCTGCAACCCCAACGTTAATATCACCAGCGCCAGTATAGCCAGACATTACACCAATTGTTGTGCCGCACTGTGTATCTTCACTGCAAACGGTGATGTTAACCTCTCCATAATTAAAGTTAACATTTTTACCTGCCCCTATTCCAACAGAACCTGTTGTCGATGAAGGCTCTCCAGACGTAATGTTTAGTGTGCCTCCACTGATAGTAATATCACCTGTAGCATAAAGTGTGCAAATTCCTCATACATCAGTATTTAAACTTGTAAGGCTAAGTGTACCTGTTCCAAGGTCGCCCGATGTAACCTCGACATCACCATAAACAAGAAGGCCGTACTTAGCAGCAACGTAAGTGTTTTCTGTGCCGTCTGAAATTACAATTTTTGCTTGAATTGTTGGGTCGGCCTCAAGGCCAAGTTGCAAATAACTGTATGTTTCAAGCTCTGCACCCTGGCCAGTTGCTGCATCGCCAAGTGTTAAAACGTTAATCCCGTCACTATCTTTTGCCCAAGTTCAGTTTGTGCCAGTATTAGCAACTCCGTCCAAAAGAATAAGGCCTTGCTTTAACTCAAACTCAACCGCGCGGCGTGCGTTAGAAGGCATTATACCGTCGTAGCCGTCAGCTGCCTGCTCATAGCCATAATTAGTTAGGTTAAAAACGTTTTCAATGAGATTAATCTGGCCGCTGTTTAAGCAAAAAACAACAGGGCCCTGGTCGACACTTGCTGTGTTGTTAACTCAAGAGCCACTCTTGCAAGACAAATAGCCTGCAACAAAATTAATGTCTGCATCA
>R07__coassemble_597_pt1 | contig 11726 bp, 10 predicted proteins | sample R07__metabat2_high_PE_011 | metagenome-assembled genome bin R07 | reverse complement strand
CAACTTTTATGGCTTGCATCCGAGATTAAGAACCTTGACACAAAGAACAAAGATATTGGCATTGATGTTGAGCTTACAGCTGATATCAAATATGAAGAAGCCAATAAGTACAATAAATGGGTTCCAATTGGAACTGGGGATCATCCATATCGTGGTACATTTAATGGGTATTCTGCTCTTTCACAATCAGGAACAGCTGAAAGCGTACATACTATAAGTGGACTTATGCTTACCGATAATAGTAATGTTGCTTTGTTTGGTTATACAAAAAATGCAACTATTAAAAACTTTAAGTTAAATGCTAACTTTAAAGCCACAAAGGGTTCTGTGGCTGGCGTTGTCGATTATGCTACCGATACAAGCATAATAAATGTTCAGGCAACTGGCTCACTCGAGGTCTCAAACAAAGAAAACAAATTAGCTAGCATGGGTGGCATTGTTGGGCATTTAGTTTCTGGCAATAACATTGTAGATAGTTGCATTTCGTCCCAGACATTTGAGGTTCCGGGAGGAAACAAAACTGCCGTTGGTGGCATTGTTGCCCAGATTGAAAGCGGATGCAAAAACACAGTCGTTTCTAACTGTTCTAACACAGCTAATCTTGCATCTAACCGAGAGAAAACTGGATTTATTGCTCTTGATGATTATGATTGGTGCGGCGGCATTGTAGGAAAAATAGATTCTGGCGGAAACATCGATATTGTTAAGTGTAGCAACTTGGGCAGCATTGTTGGTGATACGGCCGGTGCTATTGTCGGATTTGTTCAAGCATTACACGGCAATCAGACATACAATATTGTAAATTGTGATAATTACGGCCAAGTTCGTGGAGACTACTGCGCTGGTATTCTGGGTAGGATATATAAATCTAGTGGAAAGGCTTCAAATACTACAATAAACTTAAATTGGTGTTCTAATTATGGATATGTTGGCTGTATTGACAAAAAGATTTTTTGTGCAGCTGGAATTGTTGGATGAAACAGTGACCCAGGGTTAACTCTTAACCTAAATTATTGCTTTAATAAAGCATGTGTTAATGGAGGGTCTTCGGATGCTGTTATTAATTTCGTTACAAATGGCTCTCTCGATTACGGAAATATGATTGTTGAAAACGTATTTTCTGCTGTTGGTGCAGGCGTTTCTGTTTTATGCGCTATTCTGTGCCCAGGGCTTGGTTCTATTGTTGGTGCTGCTGTTGCATTAATTGGGGCTATTATGTCTCTGGCAGGCATTTCACGCAAAAACAAGCTTAACAGGTGAACTTACACTACTGCTGCAGGTGGCCTTGTTGCTACCAATGGTGCAAAAGGAAGTGATCAAAATAGGTATGATTCTAGTGATGGATGTACAATTAATGTTAATTATTCAATGAATTTAGGATCTGTTTTTGTAATCCACAACCAAAGAAAGCACGATTCATATAAGAGCCCTTATATAGCTCAAGGCAATTTTACTAAGAATAGCGTTGCGTTTACTACTGGTAGCCATAGGTCAGAAGAGCTTAGCAGATATACTGAGGTTACGTGAGATCAGTTAAAGATTGGTGAAGTTGCATACATGATTGAAGCTCATGAGGACACCAATACAAATACTTGAAATGTAACTGATGCTGCAACTACAGTCAGCGCAAGAATGCCACAGAATAAATTAGCTAGTGTTCCATTTAACACAGTTTCTACGGGCGGCACCAAAACAGGATCCCATAACGATACTGATACTGATACAAAGGCAACTGATTATTCAACTAAATATGTTAGCGCGATGTATTTTGGTCAAAATTTGGACAAGCCAACAGCTGAGTATAAAGGAGAAACTCAGCCATTAATGTCTGAGCCTTCGTATAAGATCAGTTCTGAGAACTACAAGGTTTACAAACATGAGCTCCCTACAGTCGATGATCTAACCGGAGCAGAAACAACCAGGACTGCCTATTCTAACTGGAATAATCCTGATACATTCCGCTCTATTGATGACATGATTACGGTAAAGGCTGATGCTTCAGACTATCAAAAAGGTACAGATGGCAAGTTGGTTGATGTTAACAATAGCGAGGAGGTGTTTAACGAGCCACTTGCAAAACTTTTCGACATTGTTCTTAATGGTGGTAGAAGTATCATGAGCGTAATTCCAGATTACGAAAGTGCATACAGCTGAGATACATTCGAAAAACAGTATTCTTTGCTACCACATGAAACTGCTGATGTCCATATTTCTAGTTCAGAACTTAACAACTCTGAAAAGAGTAAAAAGGTATATTCTGTTAACGATATAACTCTTAATGTAAAAGAGAAGCAGCCTACATTAACTACTAAGTGATATGAGGCAGATACAAATGGTAATTATTCTTATGTTGATTCTGAAACAGGTAAAGAAACAATCTATGATGTATTTGGTGGTACTCCTGTAGAACTTCAGGATAACGGTATTGATTTAACCTCTACATCATTTGACAAATACACTACATCCGGATCACTGTCTGATGAATGGAATACCTATTTTGTTAGAACCGATGACCTAGGTGATAAAAGTCTTGTACAAACTTATGCTTTGGCTGACTATGAAGAGCAAGCAAGGCCGAATGGCTACCAGCATAAATATTATGCTGTTGTAAGAAACAACGATGGCTCTATCGATAAGATTGCAAATCCTGAATGGACTTTTGTATCAGTTTCAGGAACCGGAGCTGATGGCAATGCGCTTACAAAGCAGATAATGTGTTCATTAACTTCCTACGATTACAAGATTCACCTTGATGCTAATGGCGACTACACAATTTATGTTAATAATGTTGATATTAATAATTTAGAACGTGCAACTTCAAGTGATCCTGATGCTGGAGACATATATGCTAAAGATAAGATGAAGGCTCTAGACAAATATGTTGCACGCAGAACATTTGAGATTGACATTGATTTTGCTGAAGGCGAAGAGCATATGCATACTGTTGGTGCAAGCAAGTTCACATCAGTATTCGAAGACCTTAACAAGGCCCAACTTGAATACGCTTCTGGAGATGCTAACGCTAAGGGCTCAAAAGGCGAGGATCTTCAGTATCAGTATTACAAGCTTGAAAGCGGCAGTTATTACTTAAGCGACAATTATCAGCTTACACATGATCTTGTTGTACCTGCTGGCAATATTGTTGATCTCTGCTTAGACGGCAAGACTATCGACCTTAACGGATTTAGTATTGTTGTAGAAGACGGTGCAACACTTAACATTTGTGATTGCAACGATTCTGGCAACTCATATAAGCGCAGTGTTAATGAAGATGGTACTGCAACATACACACTCGATAAAACAACAACAAATCGTTTCTACAATAATTGCGAGTATGTTTACAACGGTGTTATCTATGACAGCACAAACACAAGCTCTAATACAGACCAACTAAGCGTTAAATCTGCTATTGTTGCTGGTGCTAAATCTAAGGTAAATATGTATCAGGGTACAATTGATATTTCTGGAAGAGATGCAGTAATTGATGCTTCTTCATGCGCAGACGGATCAATTTACCTCAACAACGCATTTATTGGAAAAACTGATAAATCAGAGGGCTATGTAAAACTAGGTAACACAAACATAACCTATGGTACAGATTACTATAGCACCTACACAAACGCTAAATCTGCAAGTGACATTTACTTAACATCTTCAACCAATAAACCTAAGGTGACATTTGATGACTATTCTAAGATGTATGCTCCTATTAGTATAAAAGCTGCATCTGAGGATGCCACATATATGATTTCATCAGATTATGACAAGTATGTTACATGTGGAATTTTGCCAACCGATGTCTTCTCAATCGACAATACATCATTAATCTTTGCATATGGCAACGACAATGCATTGTATGCAGCTCCAGAATCTGCAACTATTGATTTTGCTATTACTCAAGACAGCGAATACGGCAAATCATATCCTGCAGGTGAAACTTATAACACAGACTCAGCATACAAGGTTGTTAAATACCTACTTGGCTCTAATCCAAAGATTCACTATGAGTCTATAACTAATCCTTTATATGACTTAAGTCTTAACGTATCTGGTTCACGTGAACAACAGGCTACTTCTGATTTTGATGACTTAACTGAAACTGTAGTCTCTAATGGTGTGATTGTCGATTCTGAGTCATGTTCTAACGTACAATCTGGAACATACACTCTAAAGAATGCATTAGTTGCTACTAAAGAAGGTACATATTACGAAGATGGCTATGATGAAAATGGCGAATTTAAGATGATCGAGAAAACAGGTCTTCTTGATGTTTCCTACAGATTCAATTGCAAGTTTGATTCCTTTGATGCGCTTGTTAACCATGTACAAAATTGACAAAATATAAGCACTGCATCTGAATTTACTACAAATGTTGCAGGATATAAGTCGGGTGACGCAATTAAAGGCTACAAGCTTACATCTGATATCAGCTTAAGTGAAACCTTTACTCCAACTGATGGTTACACTATCCTTGATTTAAATGGCCACAAACTTACAACTAGTGCTAATAAGTCAGATTGCCAGAATATTATCAATGTCGACAACTCAGACACTGTAATGATTGTGTGTGATAACTCTACTGACAAAAAAGGTACTATTACAGGCGCAAATGTTACACCAAATCAATATTACTTGTATGAGCAGCGTGCAGGTGCTGTAGTTGTTGATTCTGGTACATTCTGCCTTTCTAGCGGTTCTATTAGCGGAAACACTGCTAGTGGCATTATGGGTGGCGCCGGTCTTACAGTCGAAGAAGGTGGCAAGGCATTTGTCGGATTTAACGGCAACATCACAGATAATGTTAGCCAAGGTGCAGAAGGGTTCGATTCAAAAGCATTTTCTGCTGGTGTAGTTGTTAGCGGTGAATTTACAAACCGTGGAACAATTTCTAACAATGCTTCACTCAAATACTCGACATCTGCTGTGTTTGTTGATGACCTTGCTAAATTCACAAACTACGGAACAATTACTCATAATGTGGCCTCTAAGGATGTTACAAAGAAGGGTCTAGATTCCTTTGGTTGTATTTATGTTTCTGATACTGGTGCATTTAGTAGCCAAGGTGTAATCACAGAAAACGCTTCTAACTGCGCTACAGCTGCAATCTATAATGTTGGTTATATGGATATTGCTGGCAAGCATGAGGTTTATAACAATTATTATTCTCCATCTTACAAGACGTCATCAACTAGTTATGATTACAACACTGTAACTAGTGGAGTCACCGGTATGAGAAGAGATATATTTACCAACAATACAATATCTGTATCAGGTGAGTTATCAAGCATTGCGATTACAAAATTAACCGAAGTATCCCTACATGCTGCTGTAACTGAGGTTCCACGTAAGGGCAACGTAATCACAAGAGGCTGAGAAGGCGCCTATAAAGACGCATCTGCATACTTTATTGCAGACAGTGGTGCAGATTATGTATATGCCCACAATGTTGATGGCGAGCTTTTCTCTGCTTCTAAAGACAGTGTATTTAAGATTGAGTTTAAGGCTGTTAATTCCAATTTAGCAAGCTGCAATGTTTCTAAGTATGATTACTACGATGCATCTACTACGTATCACTTTAAGCTTGGTACCCCATCTGCTAAATGGGTTTATAAGGCAGAGTTGTTCGGCTATAACAAGAACGACTTAGATCACCCAACCAACACACAGTTAATTCCTATTAACTTTGGGCAGAAGGAGTTCGACTTCCACATTAGCAATTGGTCTGACCAGGGTTATTATGTTCTTCAATGCTCATTTGCAGACTATGGCAATGTTGGTAGCGACAATCAGCCTGATCCGTCTGCAGACAACATTACTAAGTGGGATAATGCTAATAGCTTACCTACAGAAGACGGTAATTACTTCTTAGATACTGATGTTACACTTACTGAGAATTACAGCATCGATTCTTCTAAGAACATAAATATCCTTCTAAATGGCCATACTGTTACTACTGCAAATGACAATATTAAGATTAATATTCCTGCCAATATGGCTGGCATTACTGTAGAAAACAATGTAACGACATTCCACTTTAACGAAAAGGCCTGGGATTGCTTTAATCTTGTAGATTACAGCGTGTACGACTTTAATATGGCTACATGGTGGAGGGCTCTCTATGATGCTGGTAAGCTTGGTTTGTCTACCTATGAGGCCCCTGTAATCGACAATCCAACAGATGATGATGGCAAAGTTACATGGAACGACGATTCTTCAATGCCAGATAATGAAGGTACCTATGTTCTTAATACTGATGTAGAGCTCTCAGAGGCTTGGGAAGTTCCTTCTGGCACCGTAAATGTCGACTTAAATGGTCACAACATTACAGTAGACAAAGACAATACAAATGTAATTATTGTTAACGACAGTGATACTGTTCTTAACATTAGCGATAGCAAACATCAATCTGATGGTGCCGATGCTGTTTATAACTACATTTACAAAAACGATAATGGTTATTATGAAGCAACTAAGGATTCATCAATAACAGATCAGGTTGGTATGCTTAATGGTGGCTACATTGGCGGCGCCTTGTTTGATGGACGCACCAGAACAAAGAACACTGGGGCAATTTATGTTGGAGCTGGTACCGTTAACATTAATAGTGGTTATGTTTCATGCAATGCTGTAAATGGTATTTCAGGAGCTGCTGCAATTAATGTTGCAAAGGGAGCAACTGTCAATCTGGCTATAAACAGCGAGGTTTCTCATAACATGGCAATTGGTTTAAGTGGTCTTGGTAAAAATGCTGCTGTTATTAAGACTTTCGGAAATCTAAATGCTGATGGTGCAATTACTGACAATAAAGCAAAGACTTCTGCTGTCGCTGGAATATGTGCAGTTAACGAATCTAATGTTCAAATTACTGAACATGCTGTTATTTCTAACAATAATGCCGAAGATGATTCTGTAGCTGCAGTTAAATCCACATTTGATGGAATCGAAAAGGCTTCTAGCGAGGTTGTTAATAAGGGTTCTATTACAGGTAACACTGCTTCAGGCTACTCATATGCTTCTGTGTATGCAGAAACAGACTTTGTAAATTACGGCAACATAAGTGGAAACGCCTCTCAAGATAGTACATCCAAAGCAGGGTTACTATGTAAGGGACATTTAACTATTGCTGGTTCGATGATTCTTGCTAGAAATATTGATACTCAAGATGAAACCGATAATTCATCAGAACAAAAGGATTATGAGTGCGATGTTACGTTTGTCGTTGATCCAGATAGCCTTGATGCCAATGATCCTCTTGTAATTGTTGATTCTAGCTTTAGCCTATATAAGGATCAGCAGGATTCATCTGAGAGCACCAGGACACTTAGAACTTCACAGTTGATGTATTTAACAATCGATTCTGGTGAAAAGAACATGCCAACAGATGACATTATGCTTGCTTCGAGCGCTGCTCTAGAAAGATTTAATGCATCTGACTTTACTTCCTACTTTGCAACTATTACTTCCCAATACAGAATTGCAGTAAATGATTCTGGTGATCTTGTTTATTCGCCAAGTTCAAGCGTATGCCATGTAAGGGTCGATGGAAATGCTGGCGGTTCAGTGCTTCTTTCAAATGGAGGCACAACAGCAACGTTTATGAAAGGTTCATCAGAAACATGCAATGTAATCGTTACTGCAAGTACAGGATATAAGATTAGCAAGATAGCTAATACTTCTGGCGCTAAGACTACTAACATCGAATTCAACGATTCTAAGAAGTTTACATTTGCAATTACGCCAGATGCTGATTACGATATCTATGTAACATTTGCCGAAGATCCTACTGATAAAGATGTAAGTTCCGGCAATGAGCAGGGTGGTGCTGTACAACAGGTTACAGAGTGGAATCATGGCAATGTATTACCTACTGCTGCTGGTTACTATAAACTAAAAACAGATGTAGTTCTAACTAGTTCTTGGAGGGTCCCTCAAGGCGATACAAAGATCGACTTAAATGGTCACAATATCACAATTTCGCATGAGGATAATATTGCTACGCTAATCGATGCAAAGACATCGCTTACATTCGAAGATTCAAACAAGACAACTGTTAACATCTTTGATGTTGATGAAGACACTGGTGAGTACTTCTTTGATCCTGCAGGAAGCCAAGTCTTTAATGGTGGTGTAATTTATGGAGGCGTTGGTGTTGATGGTGGTGCATTTGCTCTTGGCGAAAACACATATCTAGCACTTCGTGGAGTAAATCTTGTAGCTAATAAAGCCACAACCGGTGGAGCTATCTACAATTCTGGTAAAGTTGTTATTGATGATGCTTCTATGGTAGTTGGCAACATGGCTGAAACCGGTGGAGCAATCTATAACGACAAGAATGGTGTTGTAGTGAATGCTGGCCTTATCACAAAGAATATTTCTTCTAAGATGGCTGGCGGTATTTACACTGCATATGTTCTTACATTTGATGCACTTTCAAGAGTGGTAGATAACTTTAACGTTGTAGAGAAGACCGATGCTAATGGTGTTCCTTATTACGAGCGCACAAATGACGATGTTGTTGTTACAAAATACATTAAAGACGAAAACAACGACGGCGGTCAGGCTCTTAACGTTTTGGATGTGCCAGAAAACAAGGATTATGTTGTCTACATTACATGTCTTGATCCTCAATACAGTGGAGGCCCATTAAGCTTGTTTAAGCAGGCATTTATGTCTAGCGAAATTGACAAAGGTATTTATATTGCTGACGAAAATGGTATCTACATCGTTAACTTAAACGAAGACGGTAACATTTTGTCGAAGATTCTCAAGTGGATTAAACAGCAGTAAACCTTATGTCATAGTAGTCTTCAAGTAACCACGCTTAAAACTTTTAGGCGTGGTTATTTGTTATATAATGGATTTATTCCAAAATAAAGGGGGCCAAATGAAGTTTAATATCTCTAGGCGCGATTTAATGAAAATTGCAGGCGTGAGCGCTGCAGGAGCTGCTGCAAGTGGTGCATTGAGTGCTTGCACGCCTTCTAACGAAAAAATCCGCTACGGGTCTGCAGATACTCCCGTTATGTTTGAATGCGACGTTTGTGTTGTGGGAGGTGGCCCATCTGGCGTTGCTGCTGCTGTAAGCGCAGGCAAAATGGGCGCATCTGCTGCTATTATCGAGCGCGGAATCACTCTCGGTGGTCTGCAAACGCTAGGAAATGTTATTCCCTGTATGACAACGTGATGTGCAGGCTCTGACACCTCTTTTGTAACTGATCTTAAAAGCCGACTTACTGCAAAGGGCCTTGATTGGGCCGATAACAACGAAAAAAGTGAAGTTGGCATTTGGACTAACCCAGAAATTTTAAGTCTTGTGTATGACGAAATGTGTGCTGATAATAATGTCGAAACTCTGTTTAACTGCGAATTTGTAGATGTTGTTAAATCTGGCAGCAGGGTTAGTTATGTAATTGTGCAAACAATTGTAGGCCTGCGTGCAATAAAGGCTAATGTTTTTGTCGATTGTTCAGGCGATGCAATTTTAGCCCGCAGTGCAGGAGTGCCTTATGAGTCTGGCCTAGAATCCACTGGCAAAAACCAGCCAATGAGCTTTAGGTTCGAGATGGCAGGCGTCGATCTTCAAAAAGTTTATGAATACGTGTCTGTGCAGTTAGGTGATGATTTTTGTCCCACAGCTCCGCCTCATTATGAGTTTGCAGAAGCCCGACACCGAACAAAGCAATACGTTCTTGAGCAATTTATGGTTGATGGAATTAATTCTGGCGAGCTGACAGAAGCTGATGCAGAATATATGCAAGCTTTCGCAATTGTTGGTAAACCTGGATCTATCAGCATGAACTGCCCTGAGCTTCCATCCGATTACAGTGCTAGTGATCCTCTCAGCTACAGTAGGGGAGTTCGCGAAGGCCGCAAAATGATAAACAGAATCGCAAAATATTTTGTTGCACACATGCCTGGCTTCGAAAACGCATATCTTGCAAAAGAAGCAAGTATGCTCGGCGCGCGAGAATCATTTAGAATTCGTGGAAAATATTACCTTGTCGAAGATGATTACCACAATCAGGCACGCTTTGATGATGCTGTTGCCAGAACTGCCTGATTCATAGATGCTCATGGCGAAAAAGTTTCAGAAAAACTGCCAAAAGGCGCATTTTACGAAATCCCATACAGGTCATTAATTACTGATGATGTTTCAAATTTAATTGTTGCTGGCCGCTGCATTAGTGCAAGCTTTATTTTGCAAGCTAGCATGCGTATTCAGCTCACTTGCATGAGCATTGGCCAAGCTGCAGGAATTGCCGCCGCATGGTCTGTTCAAAACTCCACGGACGCTAATGCAGTAGAGTGGGATAAACTCCCAGATGATGTACGAAGTTACACCACTGCTGGCCAATAATTAATAAAACATTTTAGAATTAAATGGTGGATCGTCGGGGGTTCGAACCCCGGACCTTCGGATTAAGAGTCCGCTGCTCTTCCAGCTGAGCTAACGATCCAAAAAAGAAGGGGTTGCGGCCACCAAGGACCGCAACGTCTTAGCAAAAGCGGCTGAAAGGGGGGAGATAACCGCTTTGCTTTGCACATTTGGCGCGCGGCTAGACTGGGGTGGGTGACGAGATTTGAACTCGCGATCTCCAGAGCCACAATCTGGCGCCTTAGCCAACTAGGCCACACCCACCAAAATGCGCGAGCACGTATTATACACACAAATTTTATGATTTCAATAGAAATTTGCAAATTTTTCAAAAACTTGTTCGAAATTTTAGGATTTTGAGCAAAATTCCACTAAATTTTTGTAAATATTAGTATTAAGCAGGAAATTAACGCTATAATTTTCTTGCGTGTGCGGGCGTGGCGGAATTGGCAGACGCGACGGTTTTAGGTGCCGTTGAGGCAACTCGTGAAGGTTCAAGTCCTTTCGCCCGTACCAAAGATGCTGGCATCGTGCCAGATTTTTGGAGGAAACATGAATATTGGTTACTTATATATTGTATTAATCATTATTGGTATTTTGGTTGGTTTGGCACTTGCGTGGTTTATGGTTGAGCTTATCCTGACTATCCGCAAAGCGCGTCTTAAGGTCGATGAAATTCACGAACAGCTAACGCCAACACTTAAAAACATTGAGGAAATTTCCGAAAAAGTTCAGCCTACGCTCGAGAAAATTGATCCTTTAATGGAGCGCGTTACACTAACTGTTGATGCTGCTAACCTTGAACTTATGCGTGCAGACCAAATTCTAGAAAATGTTAATGTTGTAAGCGAAGGCGTTGCAAATGCAACAACGGCTGTTGGCAACATTGCAAGCGCACCAAGCAACTTTGCAAACAAAGCAGCTGATAAAATTGTTGGCCTTTTTGGGGGCTCTAGCATTATTGATGAAACAGTAGGACAGTTAGGTGATGGCGAAGATGAAATTGAACGCATAGGTAATCACACTAAAAACCGCAAAATTAAGCGTAAGCGTGTACGCCGTCGCGGCAATTCAGATTTAGATATTGAATAACATGCAACTAAATATATAATTTCTTCGCAGGCTTTTTGGCCTGCGTTTTTTGTGTTTAGGAGGCAAAATGGTAACAAAAAATACAGCAAAAAAAAACATCAAAACTGACAATACTTCAACTGATTTAAAAGATATTCTTTCGAGTGGGTCAGCAACTATAAAAGTCGATAAAGGCTCCAGCCAGGCAAAGCGCGAGCTATCACTTTTTAAATGGCGCAGACGCGCACTAGCTTGTGCAACTCTTATTGGGATTTGTGCT
>R07__coassemble_582_pt1 | contig 11971 bp, 14 predicted proteins | sample R07__metabat2_high_PE_011 | metagenome-assembled genome bin R07 | reverse complement strand
GTGTTACACCCATAACAACGAGCGAAATAGTCGCTAAAATGCGCGAATCTATATGCTTTGTTCTTTTTGAAATATACGGGTTAACTATAAAAATAAGAATGTTTGCCAAAACAATTATGTTGTTAATATCTACTTTGCTAAGACCGGAATCTGAGGCGAACAACGGAAATAAAATGCTTTTGTAATTGTACCCAATAACAGACGACAAACCTCCAAATATAAACATACCTAAAACTGCTGGAGATATAAACATTTTTATTGTTGGAATAATACTTTTGGTTTCATATTTAGTTGCTTTATTTTCGATTTTAAAAACAACATTAGAAGGCAGCATTTTTTTACAATAAAAAATACATATAAAAAGAGGAATTGCAGAAAATAAATACACATAACTATTGCCAATATATGTAGAAATGTATCCAGCCAAAATACCACCGATTGCGTTTGCCGAAAGTACAGCCATGTTTTGTTCCATTGCAATTTTGTTGCGACGCTTTTCACTGTCTGAGCGCAGAGGAATAATTTGCAGAGACCTTTCGTAGCCCCAAATAAATATATTTATTAACGCTTTTAAGAAGCAGAAAGCTCAAAACATATTGTTTTCTACAGCAAAAAACGAAATACCACATACAACTATCGAAGCGCTAAGCATGATATAAGCTAGACGTTTGCCAGGTACCCGCTGATTTAAAATACTGCTTATAGTGCTGCCAATTAATATACCAGCGCTACTAAACATTACAGGCATACCCATAAGCACAGAATCGTCAATTCCGATATTTGTGAGCACATCTCTTGCAATAAGAATCGAAATTGTAGAATCGAAGCCAGAGGCCATGCAGCATAAAAATGTAATTCCACGACACGCTCAGATTTCTGGGAACTTGTCAGTGCCTATGTCACGCTGGCGTTTTTTAAGCATTTTAAAGAATGAACGCAGCTCAAAAATAAGCAAGACAAGCACGCCGCCAATGGCCAGAAGTGCCACCAAAAAATCCTTCATGTAATTAAAGTGTCGGCTTTGTAAGCTTCAATCGAAAACGTAGCTAAAAACTACGCCCACGCGCTCGCCTTGAGCATTATTAACAGAACTAAAAGCAATATTCATATGACGCGCTTTAATGCGATCGTTATCCAAAATGCCAGATGTTACTTGCCCACCGACATTAAAATTTTGAATAAAATCTACAATTTCTTCATGATAAGTAGATGACATTGCCGAAATATAATCGGCATAGTAAGTTATGTCATTAATAGTAAATAAAATTACAGAACTAGCAACAAAATTACTTTGCGAAAACGCTTCGTCTTGCGCTTCAGCGCTTTGCCTGCATTCTTCAAGAAGAGTAGCTATCTGTTCCTCGGTTGGGTTTTGAGGCAACTTTTTATATTGCTCTTCTACATCAAAGGCAAGTGTGCTTGAGTTAGAAAGAAGCTGCGACTCATAAAACGAATTTGTGTCTTGCCATATTTGGTCATTTAAATAAAACATAATTATGCTAATTCCGCAAACAACAAGAATCGCAGAGACAAAGCCCGAAACAATTTTTGCCTTGTTTTTTTTGGATACTATGCGTACTAATTTAATTGCAAAATAGATTATGGCGACAGCAATATATGCATAACAAAAAATAATAAAAATGTTGTAAATTATTTTAATCGGCGACATTTTAAACGACGTAATTACCTCATCAGAGTTTTGCATTAGGTCGTAAGTTTGATCCTCAGTGTGATTATTTAAATTTTGCAGAAGCGTAGCATTGTAGTAGCGCAATATTCTGTCTTGTCGCGCATCAGATACAAAAAGATCGGTTTTGCTTTGTAGCGCTGAGGCCCCAACACCTTGTAAGCATTTACAAACATGGTCTTTGTAAAGGCAATATACGTTGTTGTCAGACAGAAGTGTTAAATAAATTGCACCATTGTCGCTAACTGTAATTGCTTGCAGCGAGGATATATCTGGTGGGCAAACAATTTGCTGGCTTGTGCCGTCGTCATCGACGATAATCATCGTGCCATCTGCGCTTGCAGCTACAAAACTCCCGCATGTTGGATTATAGTCAGAAACTGTTATTTCGCTTCGCGGAATATTCAACTCTTCATTTTGCACAAGTTCTACATTTCCTACTAAATTTACAACCTGGAATTTTTCGTTATAAGTGCCGCTTGCAATAACGCAGTAAACGGAGTCTGCCGTTTTTTCAAAACGCTTCATACAAATGTAATCGATGTCTTCATTATCGTGATCAAAAGTATATAAGACCTGTTTGCTAATAAGATATTTGTCGTAGCAAATAATTTGCTCGTTGTTAATTGTCATTTTGTTAGTGTTGTAAGAAACAAGAGTAACGTAAATTTTATTGTCAAAAAACTCTACGTTGCTATAGTAATCGAGATTACTACCGCCTTTAATGCTCTCAGTGGCAATAACGTTCTCGTTTGCATCAAGGCTTACAAGGCTTGTCCCATCGTCGTTTACTAAAGCGCGAATTTTTTGGTTGTCATCAATTGCAACCACATAGGGCCGTGATAGGCTCAAGGAAGTATCCCACGGAAAAAATATATTTTTATCAAGCGAATATATTGCAACAACGCCAGCAAGTACAAGCAGAGCTGTCAAAATGACAAATTTTATGTTGATATTTTTTTTCTTATTCATAAGTAAGCTGCAGTTTTAGTTTACCAGCAGAATTGCCAGATTATTCAATTTTTTAATTAGTAAAATATCAAATATATATATACAGTAAGAATAAATTTGTTTAATTGATGGCAATGTGCAAAGTACGGTGCTTATAAATTTACTTAAAACGATATTACCTGCGAGCGGTTGGCGTTTAGACAACCACAACCTAAATACTGGCGTCCCTGAGAGGAGTCGAACCTCCGACGCACGGTTTAGGAAACCGACGCTCTATCCACTGAGCTACAGGGACGCATTTGGGCAAATTTTAGCACATCGGCGCTAATTTGCTAGTTTATGTAAATTGTGACTGTGGAGCCAGATGCAACCTTGTTGCCGCTTGTTGGGTTTTGGCTTATGACAGTTGTGCCGCTGCCGCTAACGTTTACGTTAAATCCAGCGCTCTGAAGTGCGCTTTTTGCAGCATCAACAGACATTCCTACAACATTTGGAACAGTGACGTTGTTCGAGCCACGGCTTACGGTGATAGTTATCGTGCTGCCTTTGTCGAGCTTGCCCGAGCTTGGGTTTTGGCTGATAACGTTGCCCTCATCGACAGAGTCGCTGTATTGACGATTAATGTTAACAACAAAACCAGCGGCCTTAAGTGTGCTGATTGCGTTAGCCTCACTGTAATTTACAACATTTGGGACGCTCACAGACTCTGTACCTTTACTGATACAGATTGTAACTTTTGTGCCCTTGTCGGCTTTTGTGTTGCCAGCTGGATCTTGGCTAGCAACTTTGCCAGCCTCAACATCTGTGCTGTAGGTTTCATCACCCCATGCAACCTCAAACCCGGCATCTTCCAATTTCTTTTGCGCCTCAGAAGCGCTCTTACCCTTAACATCAGGAACAGTAGCCTGTTCAGTACCAAGAGATACAACCAAGTTAATCTTTGTTCCCTTAGGTTTTTTGAAAATTGTAGAAGGGTCCTGCTCACAAACGGTATTAAGGCCGTAATCTTTGTTGTATTTTTTATCAATTGTGCCAACTTCAAAGCCAGCATCGGTAATGATCTCTTTTGCTTCATCGATGTTTTTACCAACAACATCTGGAACCTGCGTTCCAAAGAAGAATAAGAAGTACACAGCCGCAGCTACAGCTAGCGCACCAACAATACTCAAAATTGTGATTACGCGCTTCTTTTTAGGGCTCATCTTTGGTTTTTTGCGACTGCCCTGTGCGTTATCACTTTTGTAAGCTCGATTCTGTTGAGCGTTTAGACGCTGATTTACCTCATCAGGAGACATAACGCCAGTTTTATCCGCCTCAGCAGCATTGGCCTGGCCTGCCATACCAGCCGCAGCAGCGCCCGCGGCAGCAGCCCCAGCACCTGCAATAACAGCAGTTTTAGCATCAGCGGCAGAACCTCCGCCTAAATTAATAGGCCTGTGAGCCAAAAAATCGGCCAGAGCATTTTGCATATCGCGAGCGGTCGCAAAACGCTGACGAGGGTTTTTGTTCATAGCCATGCCGATGATCTTTTCGAGATCAGGCTCAATAGCAGGATTAATTGCACGCGGAGCCAAAGGAGTTTCGTTAACTTGCTTCATAGCAACGCTTACCGCGTCCGGGCCATCAAAAGGCAGCTGACCTGTAACAGTTTCATACAATACAACACCCAAACTGTAAATATCAGTAGAGGCAGTTAAATCTTTGCCCTGTGCCTGCTCAGGCGAAATATAATGAGCTGTCCCAAGCACAGAAGATGTTTGAGTTTTTACAGAGTTTTTAGCGCTTGCAATGCCAAAATCCATAACCTTGATGTTGCCATCAGGCTGAACCATAATGTTTTGCGGCTTAATGTCGCGGTGAATAATGTCTTGGCTGTGCGCAGTTGTAAGAGCCTGGCAAACCTGCATGCCAATTTGAGCGGCCTTGCGCTGGCTTAATGCGCCACGCTGCTTAATGCCACTTTTAAGATCAGAGCCCTTAACGTATTCCATAACGATGTAATAATCATCGCCATCTTTGCCCCAGTCATAAATATTTACGATGTAAGGATTTTGAAGATTTGCAGCACTTGCCGCTTCTTGCCTAAAACGCGAAGTAAACTCAGCATCAGCAGCATATTGGCTAAGCATAACTTTAACAGCAACTACACGGCCTAAAACCATATCTTCAGCACGGAATACTTCTGCCATGCCACCAGTACCAATTTTTTCAGTGAGTTTGTACCTACCGTTAAATGTACGACCTATAAGTTGCTGTGCCACGATAACTCCTTTTAAACTACGTTTGTACAATAATCGTTTATAGCAGAATTATTATACAAATATTTGTTCTTATTTACATACATAAATTTAAAAAATTTAACTTAACTTTCCTGCCTTTTGTAGGGCAACCTTTAACACATTGTTGCTTTTTGCCGGAGCGTCAGATGAATCTTCCAAAACTATAGCAATTACAGGACCTCCGCCCTCTTCGGTGTTAGCAAAGCCAATAAACCAGCTGTCGTCGCGGTCGGTTCCCTTTTCGGCTGTACCGGTTTTGCCGGCAATTGTAACACCATTAATGGCAGCAGCTGTACCTGTTCCACGTTTAATAACTCCTTCTAAAACAGCAGCTGTTCGCTTAGCGGTTTCTTCAGTAATTGGGTTTGCAAGCACGCTTGTGCTGGCCTGATATCCAATCTCACCACTAGCGTTGCTAACTTTATCGACCAAGTAAGGCTGGTTCATAACGCCGTGGTTGCAAATTGTTGCAGCTACAAGTGCCATCTGAAGTGCTGTAACCTGCGGGCCTGCCGGGCTGTTATGCTCACCTACAGGCACACCAGCTGCAGCCCAGCCGGTTTCTCACAATGTCATTTCATCTGGGTTTGGCATAAGCGAGGCCGAAACAGGAATGTCGAAGTTTATTGTTTTATTAAACATGTAGCGCTCGGCGTAGCGCACAAGATTTGTAGCGCCAAGCTTTTCGCCAATCTGCGCGTAAACTGTGTTGGACGAAACCTCTGTTGCACGGGCTACAGTGATGTTTCCATAAGCGTTCTTTTTAAAGTTTGTTATTTGTCCGCCGCCCAAAGCAAGTGTACCAGGGGCGCTAAACTTGTCGCTTTCTGTAACTGCGTTTTCTTGAAGAGCAGCAGAAAGAGTTAATGCCTTAAATGTTGAGCCAGGTGCGTAAAGGTTAGTTGAGCGGTTATACATTGCAGAACTGTCGTATTTAGAAGATGTTCCGCCAAGAATGTCTTCTACATCATTTACATCGTATGTAGGCGATGAAGCCATTGCCATAACAGCTCCAGTGCTGCTATCGAGCACAACGCACGCACCTTTGCGGCCACTGAGAGCGCTCTCGGCAGCTTTTTGCACTTCGGTATTAATTGTCAGCGTTACGTCATTGCCAGTTGTGTTTTTGCCCATCATGTCATTTAGAACATCAAGTCAGCTTGCAAAGTTTTGCGTTCCATTAAGGGCATCGTTTCATGATGACTCAATTCCGAGAGTGCCGTAGCGTGTAGAAGCGTACCCTAGCAGGTGTGCGGCAAGGCTGCCCTGCGGATAGGTGCGTTCATACGTTCCATCGTCGTTTTTAACTGATTTTGCCAAAACAACGCCGTCGGCAGATTCGATATTTCCACGGCGGTTGTATTGCTGGCGAAGCATAACATGATTGTTGCTTGCCATGTGCTTAACTTCATCTGCCTGGATAACCATAATATATGTGAGGTTTCCGACCAAAATAGCAAACATGACACTAAAAAGAACCATGCACGACGTAATGCGCTTGCCCAGGCTAACACGGCCCAAAACCCCGTTAGAAAGCATGATATTAGCGGCCTTAAGGTCGTTTTCGATACCTGTGCCCTCGTCTCCTGCGCGCAGCAAAAAGCCAACGATAATAAAACTTGCCAAAAGCGAAGAGCCACCTTGGCTTATGAACGGCAGTGTGAGGCCTGTTAGTGGGATCAACTTTGTAACGCCGCCAACAATAATAAACGCCTGCAAAATAATTGTTGTTGTAAGACCGACCGCCACAAACGAGCTAACGTCGTTTTTAGCGCGAGCAGCAGTAACGTATCCGCGGATGGCAAAGCACAAAAACAGCAGCAAAATTGCTGCACCACCCATCAATCCGAGCTCCTCACAAATTGCTACAAAAATAAAGTCGGACTCTACAACCGGGATCTGCGTAGCCAAGCCTTTGCCAATACCTGTGCCAAAAAGCCCACCATCAGCAAAAGAATACATACTTTGCACTAGCTGATAGCCGCCGCCTGTTGGGTCAGAAAAAGGATCGAGCCAAGTTTGCACACGCACTTGTACGTGGCTGAAAAACATAAACAGAAAAACACCTGCTACAGCAGCCAAAACAAAGCTCACAGCGGCGTAAAACTTTTTGCCCGTGCAAACGTAGATCATCACAACAAACACAAAGAAAAATACAACTGCAGAGCCAAGGTCTTTTTCAAAAATTACAATAACCAAAGAAATTGCCCACATAAGCAAAAGAGGGAATATGGTGCGAAAATCTGGCAACTTAAATGGACCGATCTGCTTTGTAAAAACCGAGAGCATTTCGCGGTTTTGCGAAAGATAGCTTGCCAAAAACAAAACGACAGCAACCTTTGCAACTTCACCAGGCTGAAACGAAAACGGCCCAACCTGAAGCCAAATACGGCTACCGTAAATTTCTTGCCCTAAAAGCGGAATTAGTGGCGAAAGCAACAGCACTAAACCAACAATCATAAGCGTAAATTTATAGTTTTGAACTTTGTGTAGCGCTCGCACTGCAATAAGAGTTGTAATCATGCACGCAACTCCAGCGTAAAGTCACATTACCTGCCTAAGAGCATATTCTGGCGCCAAGCGCGTGATAAACGTAATACCAACGCCTGCTAAAACTAGCACAATAGGCAAAATTGCAGGGTCTGCCGCAGGAGCCAGCTTACGAATAGCAATATGACTCACCAAAAATGCACCAATTACACCAAGCGGAATCGCCAGAGTTTCAACATTAAGAGGCTTGCCGTCGTTTAGGATTAGCGTACCAAAAGTAAGCAAGAAAATTATGCTCGCTATAAAAATTAAAAGAAGTTCTATATTGCGGCGAGTCATTTGTACCTGCTACTTTACTGGGTCGTGTTTGTGGTAGTTGTATTTGTTGTAGTGTTGGAATTTATTCCACTGTTTGAATTTGCGCTAGCATTTGTATTGGTGGAACTATTTGCAGTAGATGAAGTTTTGCTTTTGTTTGTCTGTGCCTCTTCGCGATAATTATCACAAACCCTGTAAGCGGCATCTAGGCTTTCGACCTTAATAACGCCGTCATTAAAGTGTTCGCGCGTTGTTTCTTTAAGATCGCTGACTTTTATGTCGGTTTTTTCGACTTGCTCATTAAGAGAAATCCCCAAAACCGAGCCAGTAACGCCCTTGTAAATTGTGACATAACCATCCTCTTGAGTTATATAGGCAGAGTGTTTTACCAGGTAATAGCCACCAAAAATAGCAGCTGCAGCAAGTGCAAGCAAAAGCAAAATTACAATAAACGCAGCTCTGCGCGATTTGCGACGTGTTTTTTTACGACGGCGAGCAGCAGCACCAGCAATATCTACAACAACTACTGTAATGTTGTCAAGCCCACCAGCGGCAATTGCATCATCTACAAGCTTATCAGCACACTCTTGAGGGTCATCCACGCGCAAAAGAGTGTCTTCGATACGGTCATCGGTAAGCATACTAGTAAGCCCGTCAGAGCAAAGAAGCAGTCTATCACCTGCATGCACAGCAATTTCATATTGATCAGCAGCCATGTTAACATCGCTACCAAGCGCACGCGTAATAAGCGAGCGATTAGGATGCACACGCGCCTCAGCAGGAGTAATTTGGCCCTGCTCGATCATTTCGGCCATAAGGCTATGATCGCGAGTTAACTGTTGAATGTTTCCCTGATGTAGCAAATACGCGCGAGAATCGCCAACTTGCGCAATAACGAGCTTTTCGTTTTCGACAACAGCCGCAGTCATGGTTGTGCCCATGCCCTGACGGCCTTTGCCCTCAGCTGCCCCGCGAATAACAGCCTGGTTGGCCATTTCGACAGTATGAGCAAGGTCGGCTGCATCAGCATCACGTGACGCATTGTCAGCAAGACACTCAATAGCAATTTCAGATGCAACCTCACCAGCAGCGTGGCCGCCCATACCGTCGGCTACAGCAAATAGAGGCGACTGCGCATAAAGGCTGTCTTCATTGTGTTCACGCACGCACCCAACATCGGTGCGGCAGCCAAATGAAAGCTCTGGTTCTTTGCGCCTTCTAGGCATATCTCACCCTTATGTCTACGTCTCCTACTGTGACAACATCTTTATTGCGCAAACAATATGGCTCAGCAATAATCTGGCCATTTACGCATGTGCCGTTTGTGCTACCTAAATCTTCAATAAAAAGATCTTTGCCCATAAGTGAAAACCTTGCATGACGCCCGCTAACAAACCCGGCACCAATAGTGATATCAGCACCAGCGCTGCGCCCTACAATAACAGGCCCATTAACCTGAATAGAAACTCCGCGAAGCTCACGTGGACCACGCTCAACTGCAATTGTTCAATTTTTGTCGGCTTTACGCTGGCCTTTTACAAGACCGATGCCAGTTTTCATTATTGCAAACAAAAAAAGATATAAAACAGCAATAATCGAAAGGCGAACTATAAGTAAAACAATATCTATCAAATTTACTCCAGTAGTTTAACCTACGTTAAATTCGAGCGAAGTTATTCCAACAGTTGCAACATCCCCCGGTAAAATCTGGCGTGAAGTGATCTGCACATCGTTAATAAATGTGCCGTTTGTACTGCCAAGATCACTAAGTATCCACATGCCGCCGCTGTATTGCAATTTTGCGTGCTGGCGGCTGGCATTTGCATCATCAAGGCACAAATTGCATGTTCTGTCACGCCCAATAACCGAGGTATCTTGGGTGATTGAATAAATTCGCCCGGATGCCATATCTCTAAAATGCGCAGGTGGCATAGCATCATTTTGAGGAACTGCCGCATTAAAAATTTGAGTAGGCGCACTCGAGAAGTTTTCATTACTAGGTGCACCTTGAGCCTCTGCAGCAGGTGCGGCCTCAGGCTTTGGAGTAGGTGCAGCGCCCGCAACTTGGGCCTCTGGTGCAGGAGCTTGCTGCAGCGGAGCCTCAGGTGCTGGAGCCGCAGTAGCCTCTGGCTTTTGAACAACTTCGCCAAAACCATCATTGGCATCGACCTTAGCAGGCCCATTTTTAGCAATGTCCATAGCTGCAGCATTTGCAGCATTAACATCATAAGGTGCAAAAGCACTTGGAGTTTCTGGTTGTGCAGGAGCAGCAGGAGCAGGTTGCTGTGCCACAGGGGCAGGTGTAGGAGCAGCCTTCTTTTTGTCGTTAATGCCGTAGCGTTCGTTTTCTTCGGCCCTAAGCTGTTCTACAATAACACCAGCAACTGCCTCAGCAACAACATCAAACTTGCCATGCTTAAGCGATTCATCAGCGATAAAGCGCACAAGCGGATGGCCGTCGATAGCTAAGCCTTGCTCGTTTGCTTTAGCCTCAAGGTAAGTTTCGGTCTCGCCTGCAAGAGTTGGATAATAGCCCATAAGGCGCCTGTCATCTTGCACGTTAACAAGAATAGTGTAAAGCGTTGGAGCATACTGTTTGCCAGCGCCAACCATTTTGCCACGGCGCATTTCTTTTTCACATTTTTTAGCTATTTGTACAGGAGAAATAGGCGAATCGAACATCTTGTCGCCGATTTCATCAAAGGTATCTTCCATTTTAGTTTCGAACTTAGAAAATATACTCATGTCTCTCCTTTATTGCAGCAATTTTGCTGCTCTCATAATTAGTTTGTATTATCGCATATTTAATTTGGTTTTGCGCTACTATGCTATAATTTTTGCCGGAGGCAAGCAGATGGCAAACCCTAATAAAAACGACGGATTTCTTAAAAAAATTCAATCGACAATCAATACAAATTTCAGCATATTGCCAACTAGCAAGTTTGTATTAATGGTAAGTGGAGGTGCCGATAGCTGTGCTCTAGCATACAGTATGCAAAATCTTTTTGGGGCAAAACGCTGCTGTATTTGTCACTTAAATCACATGCTTAGGCCGCAGGCAGATGACGAGCAGCAATTTGTAGAAAGCATGGCGCAGCAATTAGGTGTGCGCGTATTTTCCAAAAAAATAGATGTCGCTAAATACTCCAAAGCGGCACTGAATAACATTGAGGCTGACGCCCGAAATTTACGTTACGAATACGCAAACGAAGTAGCACAAGATTTTGCAGGTAAAAACGCAATTATTGCCACAGCTCATAGCCAAAACGATCGAGTAGAAAACTTTTTTATGCGAGCAATCGTAGGTACCGGCCCTGACGGTTTTAGCGGAATGAGCTACAAAACCGGCAATGTAATAAGGCCACTTTTAGATGTTTCACGCTCAGAAATCGAAGAGTTTGTAAGAAATTTTTCTGGCCACTACGTACATAGTGATGGCCGAACATGAAACACGGACACAACAAACGATGACACTAATTTTTTTAGATCCTACGTGCGCAAAAATATTGTGCCGGCAGCACTTAAGCGAAACCCAAACATGCTAAACAACCTAACTACTAGCATGAACTTGCAAGCTGCTGAAAACGCTCTAATTCGCAAACTTACCGAACAAGTGTTCGCAAAATACATAACAATTACAAACGATTCGTTTGAAGTTAGTACAGGAATTTTAAACGAAGAAGAAGTACTGCAGCGCCGCGCCGTGTACAGTGCGTTCAAGCAAATATTTCCTGATAATGTGCGCATAAATAACGCATCAATAAAATCAGTTTTACAAGCTGCAAAATCTGCCGACAGCAAAGACAATATTCAACAAGATTACGCAGTTCACTCAACTAAAAAAACTGTGTTTGTTGAACCTATGCAGCGCTGGCAAAAACGCCGCAAAAGATTATAGCTTGGGCCCCGCGGATTTGCGAGGCCAGAATTTAAATGCTCTGAATAAGATTAATTAAGTAATTAACGTTTTGTGTTAGCGTTTGCTCGTTAACGTTTTCGATAACATCATCATCTTGCATATAGTAAGCAGGCTTTTCGTCTTGCATACCAGCAAGGCGCATCGCTTTTAAGCCGTTTTTGTTAGCATAAGCTGCTGTGCTTTGGCCCCAAGGTAGTGCAACACTAGGAACAGGCATACCAAGCTTGTTTGCAGCACTGCGAACATAGCGCTTAATACGCGATGAAGTTTTAGACTTAAGCAGCATACCCTCGCTTTCGATAAGGCTGAGCTCACCTGCACCAAGCG
>R07__coassemble_506_pt1 | contig 13175 bp, 23 predicted proteins | sample R07__metabat2_high_PE_011 | metagenome-assembled genome bin R07 | reverse complement strand
ATCTATTATCGATGTGACGGCACTTAGTGCCTATGAATGCCTCAAGTTTTTTAACAATATTGAAAAATTCCAAAAATTTAGCAAGGCAGATAAACAGGTAGCCGAGCCGATCATTAAGGAAATTAAAGCTCGCTTACAGTTTTTGGTTAATGTGGGTCTAGATTACCTTACACTGGAGCGCGCTACCTCTACATTAAGTGGAGGCGAAGCGCAGCGCATCAGGCTTGCAACTCAGATTGGTGCAGGCCTTGTTGGGGTTTTGTACATTCTAGACGAACCAAGTATTGGGCTTCATCAGCGCGACAATACAAAACTCATAGAAACTTTAGAGCATTTGCGCGACCAGGGCAATACGGTTGTTGTGGTTGAGCATGACGAAGAAACAATTAGGCGTGCAGACTATGTGGTTGATATGGGTCCAGGAGCTGGTGAAAATGGTGGCTATGCTGTAGCTTGTGGAACGCCTAAACTTATCGAAAAATCAGCAAAGAGCATTACAGGAGCGTATCTTTCAGGCAAAAGATCAATTGAGCTGCCTGCTAAGCGCCGCAAAACAAATAAGGGCTGATTGAAGCTGTCGGGTGTTAATCATCATAATTTACATGGTGTAAACCTAAAAGTTCCGCTTGGCTGCTTTACAGTTGTTACAGGTGTTTCTGGATCTGGTAAAAGCTCACTTATTTCAGATACGCTAAGCCCAGTTTTATCTAACAGGCTTAATCATGCACAACGACGATGCGCCGAGTTTAAAAAGATTTCCGGGCTAGAAAAACTTGACAAAGTTGTAAATATTGATCAAAGCCCAATTGGGCGTACTCCTCGCAGTAACCCTGCAACTTATGTTGGCCTTTGGGATGACCTGCGAGCACTTTTTGCAAGTACGCCAGACGCTAAGGCTCGCGGATACAACCCAGGGCGTTTTTCATTTAATGTCCCAGGTGGGCGATGTGAAGCATGTAAAGGCGACGGTCAGATAAAAATTGAAATGCACTTTTTAAGCGATATTTATGTGCCATGTGAAGAATGTGGAGGAACGCGCTATAACCGTGAAACATTGCAAGTTAAATATCGCGGAAAAAGTATTGCCGATCTTCTAGAAATGACAGTTTCTGAGGCTTTGGAATTTTTTCAAAATATTCCTGGTATTAAACGCAAGCTACAAATGCTTAAAGATGTTGGGCTTGGCTACGTCCATTTAGGGCAACCCGCCACTACGCTTAGTGGAGGTGAGGCGCAACGTGTAAAGCTCAGCAAAGAGTTGCAGCGCATCCAGACCGGGCGCACATTCTACATTTTAGATGAGCCAACTACAGGGCTTCATTTTGAAGATGTTAAACAGTTGCTTAAGGTGCTTGACAGGCTTGTGCAGGCAGGAAATTCTGTTCTGGTAATAGAGCACAATATGGACGTAATTAAGTACGCCGACTATATTGTTGATTTAGGCCCTGAGGGCGGCGATGGTGGAGGCAAAATTATTGCCGAGGGCACACCTGAAGAAGTTAGCAAATTGAAAGAAAGCCACACAGGTAGATTTCTTAAACAATATCTAAATGACTAGTACTAAAGAAAATAAGTTAAAAGATTCTATTGAAGAGAGTCGCGACCCTAATTTTGTAAATGACCTTATTCATAATGCTGCCGATAGAGCAGCATATCACCAAAAAGCCAGAGAGCGTATTGGTTTTGTTGTTTTTATTCTGGCTATCATAGGAATTATACTTGGAGTATTTGCATATATGATTGTGGGCCATAAGCTAGATTTGGCTGCTTCCGGAATCGACCAGAGCATGGGATCTCTTTCTGATTACGCAGTGATAGTTTTTGATGGAACGGCTTCCAAAAAAACAATTAAGCAGGAAAATCGCGTGGAACACATTTTACACAGAGCAAGCGACCTTATTAATCAGGGCTCTGACACCGAAACAGATTCTCAAGAACAGACAGTTGCTGCAACATCGCAAATAGTATCAAGAATTTACAAGTCTAAGCAAGCAGTTGTTTGCAATATTCATTGTGATGACTTGTCTGCTTACAATAAGGGAGAAGTTTTTCAGCGCAACGGCTGAAACATAGCTGTTTTAAGTGTCACTGATGCAGAGCTAAACAATGCTCTTGCTTCAAAAAAAGCAGAGATAGATAAAGAAGAATCCGAAAGCAACCAAAACAAACAAAACGCAAATGGTACTCAAAACACACAAACTCAGAGCAATACAAACGAATCTCCGACAAAAAAAGATGTTAAAAACGTGCCAGCCGAAATGAAGGCGCTGCAAGATAAGGTGGATAATTTAAGATATAACAATGATGCTAGCATGGTTATTGTTATAGCTAGTAGCCAAGATGTTTTAGATTTAGTTAAGCGAGTTGACGTTGCTATTGTTGGAAGTGTACGCAATAACATTGGTGAGGATGGTCAGTATGTTGATGATGCTTATGTTATGCCAATGCCTATGCAGGGTGTTGTTGGTGCACTTGTTTCATCAAGTGCCAAAAGTTTTACAGCTAGCGTTTATGAAAAGATTGATCAGAGTGTAATCGATGATTTAAATTAGTGCTTAGGCTTTGCTGCCTGCGGGTTTTTGCGTCATTTTAAAAGTTTATGTAATTCAACTGTTAAAAAGACTACGGTAATTAATGATGCACAAAAATCGGCAATAGGTGAAGCAACTACAATTCCATAAATACCTTCATCAATAATTCTTGCGTATAAAAGAATGTGAGGAAGCACAATACATAGCGGAATAAGAATAATAATCTGGCGAGTGAGTTCCAGCACGGCTGATTTTATTGGCTGGCCACTACTTTGAAAATAACTTGCGGCAACTGTATAAATTCCAACTAATGGTCAGCAAAGCATATAAATCATTACTGTAATTGTTGCAAAGTCGTGTAGTTCATCATTAATTCCAAATGCAGTAACTATCTGATCTGGGAAGATTTCGCAAACAGCCAAAAGAGCTAAGCCACTTACAAAGGCAATAATGCAAACTTCTTTTAAAGTTGTAATCACTCTATCTCAGTTGCGGGCACCGTAGTTAAATCCGATAATGGGTTGAGCGCCCATACTAAGGCCAACAAAGGGCATAAATAAAAAAGTAGAAACTTTTTGTGCAACTCCGATGCTTGCAAGAGATCCCTGAACACCGTAAACACAACTTGGGCCCCACGCTGAAACAGCCCAATTAAATACAACACCAATAACTGCTGTTGCCAAGTTCATTGCAAATGATGCAAGCCCCATTACAAGGATGTTTGCAACAAGCATGCCATTAGGAACAAGATTTTTGGCGCGCAGTTTAAATGTTGATTTTGCGCTTTTAATAAAATAATACAAAATTGGAATAGCACCCGAGCCTTGCCCCAAAACAGTAGCTATCGCACTCCCGGCAACACCAAGCTCAAATCCAATTACTAAAATTGCGTTAAACAAAATACAAACAGAACTGCAAACAACCATTGTAATTAGGGCCATTTTAGGACGGTTATCCGTGCGCAAAAAGTTGTTAAGCCCAAAAGACATGCACTGACACACAAATCCGTAGCAAATGATTCTTACAAAAATTCCTGTTTTGCCATAAAGCTCATCAGGCGTGCTCAAGAAGGCAAGAATTTCATTTAAGAAAAGCGTACAAGCCAGCGCTACAAGTGCAGCTACTACAAAAAGTAAAAACACTGTATTGCCAAGGATTTTTTCTACGCTTTTGCGGTCGCCTTTCCCTAAATGAATTGCTGCGAGAGCATTGCCGCCCATGCCAGCAAGTTGCACAAACGCAAGCAGCACCATCATTACGGGAAACGCAATTGTTGTTACTGCAACACCACTTCCGTCGGGCAGTGCGTTTCCCAAAAAAGCTGTATCTATTAGGTTATACATAGCGTTAAGCATAACCCCTACAACTGCTGGTATCGAAAATTCAACCAAAAGCTTGGAGGGCCTTTCAAACGCTAGTCTGTTATCGTCGTTTGCCACTATATTGCTCCATTAACAACGCTTATTAATATGCCGCAAATTATGCTTATGCAATATAGAGCAGCTATAATTTGCACATTATTTACTCGTGGCCTGTTTGTTCTTGCCAACACTAAAAGCCCTACACCTGCAGAAGAAAGGAGCCCTGCCATGCATGCTCCAAGACCTAGAACTCCATCAACAAAAAGTTGAGTAATTAAAACGCTTGCTGCACAATTTGGAATCAATCCAATAAGTGCACTTACCAGTACTGTTAGTACGATGTTTTGCTCAAAGAGCATTGTGGTGTTTTCTTCACCGTAAAGGCCAATGACAAAATTTAACAAAAATGAGATAAGTAGAATAAAAATTCCTACTTGTACAGTATGTTTTAGTGCAGACATAACTATCGAAGTCCCTGTGTGATTATGCTTTTTGTGGTCAGCGCTTTCATGATGTCCATAAACAGATGTTGGATTGTTTTTGCATTCTTCACAATGCCCCGAACAGTTACATTTTGCTCGACTGCAAAGTTCATGAATTTTTAATTCTGGGGTTTTAAATTTGGCAGCTCTAAGAGCAAAATCTATTGTGAATCCAAAAAACATTCCAATAACAACTTTAAGTGCAAGAATTATTAAAATATCTGGCAGTGGCAACTTTCCTGCAATCATTACAGGTAGCATTTCGTCAGATGTTGATAAATATACTGAAATCAAAGTACCAATTGTTATTACCCTTCCGGCATAAAAGGCGCTAGCAGCTGCAGAAAACCCGCATTGCGGAATAATTCCAATAATAGATCCGATTGCAGGGCCTGCAACTCCTGCCTTTTGAATAGTTTTTCTGGCTTTATTGCTAAATCTGTGTTCTATGAATTCCATGGCAAGGTAGGTAACAAACAGAAAAGCAATTACCCACAATCCGTCTTTAAGTGTGTCAAGTAAACTATCTAAAAGTATGTCTATGCAACCTGTCATAAGCAGATTGTAAGTATAAAGGTAAAGTATGTATAGTGGGCATTTTTAATTAAATTTTAGTATAATGATTTTGGCTAAGGCGGCATTACACCTCGAACCTGGTCAGGTCTGGAAGGAAGCAGCCATAAGGGGCCTCTAGTGGGCGCCTTGGCTTTTTAAAAAGGGAGATTATGAATTTATTAGATTGGCTAATTACACTTCTTCGTGATCCGCGAGGAATCATTTTAACTTGAATTGCAGCACTAGGCCCTGTGGGCGTTTTTACACCTTTATTTCTTGTTGTGTTTATTGAAACAGGCGTTGTGTTTTTCCCGTTTTTGCCAGGAGATTCGCTAATATTTGCTGCTGGAGTGTTTTCTGCTGAAGGTGGGGTTCCAGATGGCGGGCAATGCCTCAATATCGTTGCTACGCTTTTTGTTTTTTATGCCGCTGCAATTTTAGGAAACACTTCTAACTATTGAATTGCCCGCTTTTTTGGCAAAAGAATCATTGATTCCGGAAAAATTAAAGGTCTTACTCAAGAGCGCATGAACAAACTCAATGGTTTTTTTGATAAATATGGCGGTCTCACAATCGTTATTACTCGCTTTATGCCGTTTTTCCGCACTTTTGCGCCGTTTGTCAGCGGGCTTGGCAAAATGTCTTTTGGAAGATTCTGCATTTTTAATGTTATAGGAGGCGTTGCCTGAGTTTCGCTCTTTGCATTTTTGGGATATTTCTTTGGGCAAATGCCTTTTGTTCAACAACACTTTAGTGTAATTGTAATTCTCATTGTATTGGTTTCTGTAACACCAGCTGTAGTTGGAGTTATTAAAGCTGCACTAAATAAAAGTAAGAAAAATGCCTAAAGCTCTTTATACCAAATACCGTCCTGCGGTTTTTGATGATGTTGTTGGGCAAACTCACGTATTACAAACCCTTAAAAATGCGATTGACTCTAATAGGATTTCACATGCTTACATGTTTTGTGGGCCTCGAGGTACGGGAAAAACAACTATGGCTCGCATCTTGGCTAAATCATGTATATGCAAAAATGGAGAAGACCAAAAGACGCCAACATCAAAGCCATGTGGCACTTGCCAGGATTGCATAGATATTTCAACAGGGACGCATGAGGATGTTTCTGAGCTTGATGCTGCAAGTAGGACAGGCGTCGATAACGTTCGCGAAGAGATTATTAATCGTGTGCAATTTGCACCTACTCGTGCTTCAAAAAAGATATATATAATTGACGAAGTTCATATGCTTTCAAATGCTGCATTTAATGCTCTTTTAAAAACATTAGAAGAGCCTCCAGAGCATGTTGTTTTTATTTTGTGTACAACTGATCCGCAAAAGGTTCCAGAAACTATATTGTCACGTTGTCAGCGTTTTGATTTTAGGCCTATTTCAATTGAGGATGTTGCACAACGCCTAAAAACTGTTTGCGAGTCTGAGGGAGTTAACGCTGAACAAGACGCTCTGCGGGCTATTGCTAAAAATAGCCAAGGTGGAATGCGCAATGCATTAACTGAGCTTGAGCAAATGATTTCATTTTGCGATGGCACAATTAAGCTGACTGATGTGCAATCGGACAACGGTTTTAGCGCAGATGTTGACATCAGGGATCTTTTGCTCTTAATCGCAAACAACAATCTAGCAGGTGTTTTTAGTTGAGTTTCTAATTTTTGTGACTATGGCGCCGATTTTGATGGCCTGCTTATGCAACTGATTGAAAGCTACAGAGATATATTTATTTCTTTGAGTGGAGGTACAGTTTCATCAACTCTTACAGTTGAAGTGGCTAAATCATATACCCCCGCGCGCGTACATTACATTTTAGAACTCCTTGCAGATTTAACTGCAGATTTGCGAAATAGCCAAAACAAACGCTTGAGTTTTGAGGTTTCTGTGGCTAAGATTACAAGGCCTGATACTGATGCTTTGATTGATTCATTAAATGCAAGACTTTCAGACCTAGAAAAGAGAGTTAATTCAGGCAATGTTGGCTCTAGCACAACTAATCCTAAAACAGACACTGCATCAAACGCTGCTACGAACGCAAGTGATAGTGTAGATGAGCCTGCAATACATCAGGTAGAGGCTTGTGCTTCACAAGTTCAAGAAAAAAAAGACTGGCAAGTAAAGCAAGAAGCAAAAAATTGACAAGTGTACAAAGAAGATGAGCCAGAAATTGAGGCACCTGTTATGCCTAGTGAGATTCCTACTCCTAGTTCTAAATATAGTGCGCCTGTTGCTCCGCAACCGGTTCCAAAAACCGAGTCAGAGCCAATTGCTGCACCTTATTCGCCAAGTGAGTCTGCGGCGGCGTACAGCGAGCCAGTAGATTTAAATGATTCTAGTAAGCTTGAAGCGCTTTGACAGAAGGCATATGCTCAAATTAAAAATGAATTTCCTATGTATGCTGCTCTTTTACAGAGAGGGAAACTCGTATTTGATGCTACAGACAATGTGCTAGAGATAGTGTTGCCGGAGTCACAAGGATTTTATGCTGATACATTTAAGAGTTCTGAAAATATTGAAAAATTAAAGAGCGTATTTGCAAAATTTATATCACAGAGTTTTGGGTTAATAGTAAAAGCCGACAGAAATGAAAACGAAAAGCCCAGTGTAATCGATATATTAAAAGATTATGGCGGAACAAACATTGTTCAGGAATAGTTAGGAGAACCTATGGATATGAAAAAAATGATGAAGCAAGCTCAGATGATGCAGCGCAACATGGAGGCAGCTAAGGCTGATATTGCGGAAATGGAAGCAGACTCTGTTGCTGGAGGCGGCATGGTAAAAGCTGTTGTTAATGGAAACAACGAGCTAAAAGAGCTTAAAATTGAAAAAATTATCATAGATCCTGATGATCCTGAGATGCTGCAAGATATGATTATTGCTGCTGTAAACGAAGCAGTTAGAGAGATGAATGAAAAGAGCAACGCGCGCATGAATGCAGTTACAGGCGGGATGAATATTCCAGGTTTAATGTAAATGCAGGATTCTTCAATTAAAAAATTAATAGAAGGCCTGGAGCTTTTACCCGGCGTTGGCCCTAAATCTGCGCAGCGAATCGCATACTGGATTTTAAACACAGACAAACAAACTGCAACTAACATTGCCAAGTCAATTACAGAAGTTAAGGAAAAGGTGCATTTTTGTAATACCTGTTTTAATTATGCCCAAGACGATCAGTGTGAGATATGTAGTGACGGAGGGCGTGACGACAGCATAATTTGTGTTGTGTGTGAGCCCAGAAATATTCCACCTATTGAGCGAACAGGAAGTTTTCACGGCAAATATCATGTTTTGGGCGGGGAAATTTCTCCAATAGATGGCATAGGACCTGATGAGCTTCATATAAATGAACTTATTAAAAGGCTTTCTGACAATAGTGTTAAAGAGGTTATAATAGCAACAAATCCTAATATCGAGGGTGAAACCACCGCTAGCTACTTGGCACGAATGATAAGACCTTTAGGTGTTAAGATTACACGACCAGCAAGCGGGATTCCTGTTGGCGGTGATTTAGAGTTTGCTGATGAGATAACGCTTGAGAGAGCTTTAGAAGACAGAAAAGAAATTTAGATGTCTGATAACAATAAAACACAATTAGCCGTTTTTGATTTTGATGGTACGCTTGTTGATTGCCAATCAGGCTATCAGATGTTTAGTTATCTACGTAAAAATGGTCTTGTTAAGAAAAACACCACAATACGTCTTGCATGGTGAGGAATTAAATACAAGTTGCATCTTCTTAAAAATCACGACTTGTCGCGCAAGTTAATTTTTAAATCGTTTACTGGCCAGCAGGCAGAAGACGTAGATGCTTACATTGATAAGTTTTTTGCAGAAGTTATTGATCCAACAGTTAAGGACGATGTTCTAAATATTGTTTATGAGCACCAAAAAAATGGAGTTGAGCCTGTTGTCTTATCTGCAACATTTTGATCTTTGGTAAATAGTTTTTGTAAAAAATATGGTATAAAACATTTTATTGGAACAAAAATGGAAATTGACGAAAATGACAATTATACAGGTGATATTGTTAGCGAGTCTGTTGTAGGAATACAAAAAGTAAAAGCTCTAATTGATTATTGCGATAATGAATTTGGTGAAGGTAATTGAGAGGTTGCTTACGCATATGGCGATCATTTTACTGACAAGAAAATTCTTGAAACTGCAAATAATTCAGTTGCAGTTGATCCTGATTGAACATTAAAACGTTATGCAAAACGCAACGGGTGAACTATAATTGAAGACCAGAAAAAGGAGAGATAATTATGGCTGAGTACAAATACAAACGTGTTGTATTAAAGTTGTCTGGAGAGGCCCTAGCAGGGGCTGATGGCCATGGTTACAATTCTAAACTCATATCAGAAATTGCAAGTGAGCTCAAAGAGCTTACCAATGATGGGATACAGTTTGTAATAATTGTTGGTGGCGGCAATATTATCAGAGGTGGCAGCGCTGCAGAAGGCGGCAAAATGGATCGCTGCAATGCTGACTACATGGGTATGATTGCTACAGTAATTAATGCAATGGCGCTAGCTGAAGGCTTTAAATCGAATGGGCTTGATGCAGTTGCTCTAAGTTCTGTAGAAATGGAAAGAATCTGTGATACTTATTACACTCGCCGCGCAAACAGCCTGTTAGATCAAGGGAAAATTATTATTTGTGGTGGAGGTACAGTTAATCCATTTTTTACAACTGACACAAACGCATCGCTTAGAGCTTGTGAGCTTAATTGTGATTTAGTTATTAAAGCAACAAAGGTTGATGGAGTTTATGACAGTGACCCAGCTTGCAATCCAAATGCTAAAAAATACGATATAATAACTTACAGCGAGGTATTAGATAAGAATTTACGCGTTATGGACCTTACTTCTATCTCGATGTGCATGGATAATAATATACCAGTGATGGTTTTAAATATGTCTAACAAAGGAAATGTTAAAAAGGCCCTTTTAGGCGAGCATATAGGCACACTGGTTACAGATGAATAGGATAAACAATGTTAGATTTCTTGTTTGATTTAAACAGGGGTCAATTTACACAGGGCATGAGCAAGGTTGACCCTTTTACTGCTAATTTTTTTGATGATAGACAAATTGAACTTTCGAAGCGAGTAAGCAAAGAGCGCTATCGTCATGTTTTGGGTGTAGTAGAAATGGCGCAGATTCTCGCCGAAACATACCAGGTAGATATACAAAAAGCCCGACTTGCCGCTTTGCTTCATGATTGGGACAAAGATTACACTAATCAGCAAATGCGCGAGCGTATTTATGAAGTTGGTGCAGATAGCCTTACAACTAAAGAGGTAATTGAAAAGATGCCAAAAGTGCTGCATGGTTTAACGGCAGCATTTGCGCTTGGGATTCAGTATCCACAGATTCCTTCAGATGTGCTTAGGGCTATTATCGACCACACAACTGCCAACACTCATATGAATGGATTAAGTATGGTTGTGTACTGTGCTGATGCACTAGAGCCTAATCGAAAGTATCCTGAGTACGAGGAGCTAATTGATCTTATAGGAAAGGTCCCACTGCATGATCTTTTTGTAAAAATTTACATGTACAGCACGATTAACGTGCTTAAATCTCACAAGACAATGCATCCTCGAACTGCAGAAATCTGGAATTACCATATTGAAAAATACAACAGAAGACACTCCTAAACTGAGTGGCTATTGCAGCGACTTTTTAAATTACATGACCATAGAACGTGGGTGCTCTAAGAACACCGTCGATGCGTACAGACGTGATTTGCTTTCATTTGAAAGGTTTCTTCAAAAAGAATATAAAATCGAAGTTGTGCAGGCTGATAGGCAAAAAATCGAGGCCTATGAGGTAAAACTCGCAAAGAGTCTAAAAACAACCTCGGTTAAAAGACAAATTTCTGCACTTAAAGGCCTATATAAATTTTTAATGCGAGAGGGCTACACTGACAACAACCCTGCTGATAGCATTGTATTGCCAAAACCGCCGGATAAACTTCCTGATGTGCTAACTATTGATCAGGTTTGTAAAATGCTCGACTCGATTCCGGTTGTTGATAAAACTAGTGCCAGAGATAAGGCAATTATGGAGGTCCTTTATGGTTGTGGGCTTCGTGTTAGTGAGTGTTGTGGCCTTAATATTGGAGATTGTGCATTTGGTGAAGGGTATCTGCTTGTGCATGGCAAGGGCGGAAAAGATAGGATTTCTCCAATCTCAGGGAGTGCACTTGCCGCGATGAAAAATTATCTTTCAAGCTATAGAAGTCAATTTTTAAAACCAGGCGCAACGAGCCCAGCCGTTTTTCTTAATTGCAGAGGCTCTAGGATTTCAAGACAAACGATTCATAAAATTGTTAAAGCAAACGGTGAGGTTATAGGTGCTAAAAACTTGCATCCGCACACACTGCGTCATTCATATGCAACTCATATGCTTGAAGGCGGCGGCGATTTAAGGATTATCCAAGAGATTTTGGGACACAGCGATATTTCTACTACTCAGATTTATACACACATAAGCCAAACTCATCTGGCTGAAGAATATATGGCAGCTCACCCACGAGCAAAGAGGAAATAATGCATTCGTATAAGGATATTTTTTCTAGAGCATATTCAGTTTTTGGAGACGAAGCCATGAGTAAACTAAAGGGCTCTCATGTAGTTGTGTTTGGGCTAGGTGGTGTTGGATCGTATTGTTGTGCTGCTCTTGCGCGTAATGGTGTTGGGCAAATTTCTATAGTAGATTTTGATAAGGTGTGCGCCTCTAACGTAAACAGACAATTATTTGCTAATATTTCATCTGTCGGAGAGCTTAAAACTGAACTTGCCGAGGAGTATCTTAAGGATATAAATCCGCAACTAATTGTAAATAAATATTGTGTTAAAGCTGCACAAGATAATATTGCAAATATATGTAGCAAAGCAGATTATGTAATAGACTGTATTGACGAAGTACCTGTTAAAGTCGCAATTGCTAAGTTATGCGAAGATAAGAAAATTAATCTAATTTCTTGCATGGGGACTGCGCTGCGACTTCGCCCTGAACTTTTAGAGATTTGTGATTTATATGAGACTTCGACATGTCCTTTATGCAGAAAGATTAGACATGAGGCAAGAGCCGCAGGTGTTAGTGCTTTAAAGGTTTTGTATTCAAAAGAAGAGCCTGCAAAGAGCTTAGATGGCAATTTAGGTTCTACATCGTTTGTGCCCCCGGTGGCTGGGCTTATGCTTGCAGGCGAAGTAATTAAAGCTGTAGCTGGAAAAACACTTTAGCAACGCCATCATTAATACACAGATCGGCGTTTTTGTCTTGGTTTGTTGTGCTTTTGTTGATAATAACCAAGTTTTTTCCTCTAAAATAATTCACCAATCCTGCTGCAGGATATACAGCAAGTGATGTGCCAGCAATTATTAAAGTGTGGGCATTTGCAATAGAACTTATAGATTGATGCATAATGTTTTCATCAAGTGGCTCCTGGTAAAGAACAACATCTGGCTTAATGACGCCATTGCAACTACCATTATTGCATCTTGGAACCCCATCGTCTGACTGCTTTGCAAGCTCACAAATTTCTTCTGCATTAAATTTTTTATGGCAGGTTAAACAATAGTTTCTATGAACACTTCCGTGTAGTTCTAAAACTCTTTTAGATCCTGCTGCTTGGTGAAGACCATCAATGTTTTGTGTAATTACGGCGTCAAGCTTTCCTTTTTTTTCAAGCTTGTTAAGCCCGATATGACATGCGTTTGGCTTACATTCTGCAGGCGGAATAAGTTTATCTAAGTAATATTCAAAAAAATCTGGTGTTCGTTCAACAAAAAAGTCATGAGATATCAGCATTTCGGGCGGAAATTTATACTTTTGATTATAAAGCCCATCTGCACTTCTAAAATCTGGGATGCCGCTTTCAGTCGAAACTCCTGCCCCTCCAAAAAATACGAGTTTTTTATCTGGGCATTTGTCGATTATGTTTTGTATTTGTTTAATACTGTCGCTCATGGATGCCTTTCTGCTGTCTTTGGTGTTAAATTACAATATGTTTGTTAGTATAGCGCTATTGTGAATATTTTAGATTGAACATATAACCACTACCTTGATGGCGAGTGTGGTATTTTGGATGCTCATGTTCACATTGGAAAAATTCCATTTTCAAAAGAGTTTGCAGATGCGGTTAACGAAGGACAAACTTGTGCAATCAGTTTTGGTTTAAAGCCATCTGAATTTGAAACCGATGTTAAAATGGCTGGCAAACATACATTT
>R07__coassemble_501_pt1 | contig 13243 bp, 15 predicted proteins | sample R07__metabat2_high_PE_011 | metagenome-assembled genome bin R07 | reverse complement strand
GAGTCTGACAAACTAATACAAGAGTGCGGATACGTTTACAATTCGTCTCTTAATCCTGCATTTATTCCAGGGAAGTACGCTCATTTGGATGTACCCAGAACAGCTTTTATGAAGGGCAGCGTTATGCAGATTCCTGCTAGCGTTTCGCCGAAATTGCGTATACCTATGTTTTGGCTTGCGCTTCATAATTTTCCACTTAGCTACTACAAGCATCTTGCTAAAAAAATTGTTAAGAGTGATGGTTATTTCACGACTTATTTTCATCCATGAGAATTTGTTGATCACCCAAAAGAAATAAAAAAATACTTACTGCCTATCGTAAATCATAATTGTGGTACAAAAATGTGTGAGCGTCTTGATAGTGTTATAAAATATTTAAAAACACTCGATGGAGTTTTTTGCACATATCAAGAGTTTGCAAATAAAAAATTAGGAGAGTTAAATGCCAACTAAGTTAGCAATAATTTGCCCTGTATACAACGAGGAAGAAGTTCTAGATTCATCTGTGGCTAAATTAAGGTCATTGCTCAGTGAGCTGCAAGAAAAAGGCAAAGTTGCTGACGGGAGTTATATAGTTTTTGTTAACGATGGATCCACTGATAGTTCTTGGCAAAAAATTAAAGATTTGCACGACAAATTTAACAACGTAAAGGCTATTGGGTTTAGCTGTAATTGTGGCCATCAGCAGGCTTTGATGGCTGGTATGATAAGCTGTAAAAACAAAGTAGATGCTGCAATTACTATAGATGTTGATTTGCAGGATGACATTTCCGCTATTGAGGATATGCTTGATAAATTTAAGCTTGGCAATGATGTTGTTTATGGCGTTAAAACAAACAGAGATGCAGATGGCGTATTCAAGCGTTTAACAGCACAATGTTTCTACAAGCTTCAGCGTGCAATGGGAATAAAAATTGTTTACAATCATGCCGATTTTAGGCTAGTTAGCAACAACGTTATCTGCGCGCTTAGCCATTGCAACGAAAAAAATCTTTATTTACGTGGAATTATTCCATCGTTTGGCTTTAAATCAGATACTGTAGAAGACAAAATTTCTGAACGCGAGGCCGGCAAATCAAAGTATACGCCGGCTAAAATGTTTAAGCTTGCAAGCGATGGCATTTTAAGTTTTTCATCGCGTCCGCTTAAAATTATCACTTGGCTAGGTGTTATATTTTTAGTTGTTGCACTAATAAATGCAATTGATGTAATTATTTCACTTTGTACCAATAATGCTACTCCAGGATGGAGCCAGCTAATGCTTAGCGTGTGATTTGTTGGTGGAATTGTTCTTGTAAGTATTGGTCTTTTGGGCCTTTACTTAGGGCGCATGTATAACGAAATTAAAAGTAGGCCTAACTACGTTATATCTGAAACCTTAGACTAATTATTTGATAGGAATATTTACCAAAATAAATTTTGTAAATTCGCGCCATCCTGACACAGAAAGCAAAAGTAAAAGTGGAGTGTAGAGCATTATATAGCGAGGATCTGGTTCAAAAATCATCAGAAATGCGCTTATACACAGCATACTGCAGCAAATAACTGACTCTTCTTTTGTGGCGTGCTTGCGCTTTATATTAAGTGCTGCTCCGAGTAAAATCATTAACCACATCGCAGCTGCTGGCTTATCAAAAAGATTATTTAAGTCGTTGTGTTGGCCTGCAACATCTATTCCATAAATTGACCAAACTAGCGGGTTTGTGCCCTTGTTTTCTACGTTTCATGGAGTTTCTGCTTCTCATGCAAATGTGGCATCGCCGTAATTTGTCATTGTTTTGTTAATGTATATATCCGCAATTCCTATAGGGCCTAGGTTTTTAGCTCTGTTTATAAATTCATTAATATCGGCAGCTTGGCGATCTTCAACAGTCTCAAAACTACGTGAAAAACTTACATCATCTTGGTTTCATGCTCCTCTGTTTTCGTATGAGAGACCCATGCACGCAAAGTGCTCTGGCCCAAAGGCTTTTTCTTCATCAATAACAACCCCATAGTTAGTTACTCACAATGTTGCAAGAACGCTTAGAGATATTGCTATAGCAGTTAAAGAACATGTTGCAGCAATAGATTTTGGCTTAATCGTTGTTCTGCTTCCACTTTTTCGGTCTTTATAAATTTTAGAAATTGTGCAGCAAGCCTGAACAAACAAAACCGACAGTAAAATAAAAATCACAGTAGGCTTAATTTCGTAACCGATTAATGATATAAAAAATATTAGTGGTCACTTTATGGCTGGTTTTTGCGTGTTTGTGTATAAAAACATTACTAAACAAATGCAAAGCATTGCAAAATTGTCGCTGTATGGCACCATGATCCACGGCGAGAGGCCAAAATAAAAGCCGCCTATAATAAATGTGCATACTGCACTAAATATTCCAAAGATTTTTTTCGAAATAAATGTAATTAGCAAAACACATGCAAGTGTTGCAATGGTCGAAAAAACAACCAAACTAAAATAATAAGCATCTCATGAAAGGCCAACAAGCATGCAAAAGTTGTAAATTCTATTAAAAACCCCTGCTAAAAATAGCTGATTTGGGTACATCGACATGTAGTCGCTGTCTGTTTGCATGCTAGGAATTGTTACGTTGCGCACATCTCATCCCACAACAAACCACCCACCAGAAATTATAATTAGCTCTAATGCCAAGAGCACAACAGAGCCAATCAGAACAATTTTGTTAAAACCTTGTGGGCTGTTTGTAAATTCTCAAACTTTGCTGCTTACTTTTTTGTTTTTATAAATTAAATAAATGCACAGAGCAACTATCAGTACTCCAATTAAAAAGTGAATTGGGTTTAGAGTAGTGTAGTTGCGCTTCATTGTGTAGCCAATAAATGGCGGCAGCACAACGATAAGAGCCAAAACTATAATTAAATAGATGTTATAAAATTTTTTAAAAAAGCTGAGTGCTTTCATTTAAGCAGGTACAACCTTTGTAACCTCAGGAATGCGTTCCTTTAAAATACGCTCTACTCCGTTGGCAAGTGTCATTTGTGACATAGGGCAACCTTTGCATGCACCCTCGAGCTCAACAGTAACAGTGCCGTCATCTGCAACATCAACTAGCCTAACGTCGCCGCCGTCAGCCTGCAAATTTGGTCTTACTAAGTCTAAAACTGCTTGTACGTCTTCTTTGTTTAACATGTTTCCTCCTAAATTTTTAAATCTGCACCGATTATAACTAATATATCGCTATCCATTGTGTATCTTCCACTAGATTGCACAAGGCGTCCATTGTTTATGGTTGTTTTTATTGCCTGTGCATTATCTTTCATGTTGTCTGCATCATAAATTATTAAAGTGTCAGGATAGGCAGTTGTGTTTGCGTTATCAGTGTTTATAACGTTAAAGCCATTTTGGCTTAAGATGCCACTTACAAACGCTCCAGCGCCATCTATTCCTGCTCCATTCTGAACATGAATTGTGAAACTTGATGGATCTATGTCATCCACCGTAATTTCTGCATCGTCGTTTTCTATAAATCCTTGTGTCATTTGCGAGCGGATTGTTTTTCATGATGTGGCACTTATTACATAAACTGTTTGGTTATTTCGTTTGCTTGTTGTTCCTGGTAAAACTGTTGTATTAATATTGTTTGATTCTAGACCTTTCATTTTATCCATAAGTGTTTTGCAATCGTTAATGCTTAAATCGGGTTTTATGTTGCTAGAAATCGTTTCGAGCTTAACTGCCATATCGCTTGCAGAAAAATTCATTATTGTTTTAGCCATTCCTGCTGCAAGCTTGCATTGATTTGTTAGCACCGCACTTATTCCATCATCAAAATTGTTTGCGCGCAAAAGAGTAATTGCTTGCGTGCCATTAATTGTGCTTGTTCCCGACGGAATGTACTGCGAACCTGCACTTGGGTCGTCGATTTGGTTGTCAAGATTAACCTCAACACCACCAACAGCATCAATTAGGGCGCTGAGGCCTTCTGTATTCATTCGAACAAAGTGGTTAATGCTTACTTCAGAAAGCTGCATTATTGCCTCTATAAGGTCAGCATCGTTGCCTTCTTTACAGATATTGCTAAGCGTTGTGGCACCTCCGCTCGCTGATGATACGTATGTGTTTATTGGAATTGATACAATGATTACACTTTTATCACTTTCATCGCCGCGCGCCAAGATTAACATATCATAAATACCATCCTGTGCAACATCACAATCTACTGCAAAAAGAACGTAGTATGGATTTCCTTCCTGAGTTTTTATAAGCTTGTTTTTTGCGCTTTGTTCTATCGACATTTTAGACGACGTCATATGCCCGTAAAAAAGAACTCCCGCTAAAACTCCTACAGCAACAACCAGCATAACTATTAGAGCGACGGCGCCAAAGCGTGCAATGCTCGACCCTAAAATGCTCATCTTAGTTTTGTTTTTAACATCTGTTTTTCGTTTGCGTGAAACTTTTGGCGAAATAACTTCGCTGCTAGTAGAGTTAGGGCGCGACTTTAATATCGGTTCGTTTTTACTTTTTGCCGTGGCGCGTCTAACTCGATTGCTATTAACTTTTGGTCTTTTGGAGTGATTTCCCACAGGCTACATGTCCTCTTCGGGTATTCGTTTAACATCGGCACCAAGAGCAGTTAACTTTTCACAAAAATGCTCATAGCCTCGGTCGATATGACCAACTTTTGTAACGTATGTTGTGCCACTTGCAATAATGCCTGCTAAAACAAGGGTTGCACCAGCTCGTAAATCAGTAGAAGAAACAGGAGCTCCCTGAAGTTTGCAAGGACCCTCAATTATTGCATGGTGCTCCTCTAAATTAATTTTTGCGCCCATGCGCATTATTTCTTCTGCAAACATAAAGCGATTTTCGAACACATTTTCGGTTATTACGCTGATACCGTCAGCCAATATTGTTAGCATCATAAACTGAGCTTGCAAATCAGTAGGAAATCCCGGGTGAGGAAGTGTTTGAATTTCTACTTTGTTTAGCGGTTTGCTCGCATCGCGGCTAACCTCAACCCAGTCTTGGCCTGTTGTGACGCTTACACCCATATCTTCTAGCTTCATGAGGCTAGTACGCAAATGATTTGGATTTACGCCCTGCACTTTTAATGGTCCGCCGGTAGCGGCTCCTCCTACCAAAAAAGTGCCGGCTTCAATCCTGTCGCCAACAGTTTTGTGAGAGCATCCGTGCAAGCTGTCGTAAGAAACTCCTTCAATCTCAATTGTGCTGTTTCCGCCGCCTACGATCTTGGCACCCATTTCATTTAAAAAGTTGCACAAATCAACAATTTCAGGCTCACGTGCGGCATTATCAATAGTTGTGTGCCCTTCAGCAACAACAGCAGCCATCAAAATGTTTTCTGTGGCTCCCACACTCGGAAACTCCAAAACAATATTTGTACCTTTTAGCCCATTTGGGCAACTAGCAACTAAATCGCCGTGATCAATTTCAAAATTAACACCAAGCTTACGCAGCCCAACAAGATGCATATCAATTTTTCTTGCGCCAATCTGGCATCCGCCAGGCATAGCTACGCGTGCTTTGCCAAATCGGGCGATAAGCGGTCCCAAAACAGCAATGCTTGCGCGCATTTTTTTAACGAGTTTATATGGAGTTTTGTACGACGTTATATTTTTTGTATCTATTTTTATTACATGGTCATTGTAGGTTACGTCGGCCCCGAGGTTTTGAAGCACTTTCATCATAATTGCAATATCAGAAATCTGTGGAACATTCCCAATTTCGCAAACATCGTGGCTCAAAATTGCCGCGGCAATTAGTTTTAGCGCAGAGTTTTTAGCGCCGGAGACTGTTACAGTGCCACGCAACGTGTTGTTACCATTTATAACTATCACATCGTCTGGGTTCATAGTTTTAAAAATATCAGACATTAATGCTCCTAATTTCAAGTGCGAATATTATACTCCGATAGTCCTTACTTGCTGTTTCAAAATTTTTTACTTTACATTGTGTGTTTTGCAAACTTTATTCACAATATGTTGTGGTTTTTTGCTATAATCTTTAAGGCTACGAAGGCCCTGGAAATTTGCACGCAATTTATAGCAGCAAAGGTTCCGGAAATGATAAACAAACACAGCTAAAACATGGTGAAGGAGGAAAATTGGCTGATCTTAAATCCGAGCATTATACTGGCTCAGACATCCAAGTTCTAGAAGGACTCGAAGCTGTTCGCAAACGCCCAGGTATGTACATTGGTTCTACTGGCCCTCGAGGATTGCATCACTTAGTTTATGAGGTTGTAGATAACGCAGTAGATGAAGCATTAGCGGGTTATTGCAAAAACATCGAGGTAACAATTCACAAAGATAATTCAATTACTGTTATAGATGATGGCCGTGGAATTCCTGTAGATATTCATCCTAAGGAAGGCATTCCAACAGTAGAGGTTGTGCTTACTATTTTGCATGCTGGTGGCAAATTTGGCGGCGAAGGCTACAAAGTTTCTGGTGGTTTGCACGGTGTAGGTGTTTCTGTTGTAAATGCCCTTTCTAAGAAGGTAGAAGTTGAAGTTTGCCGTGATGGTAAACGTTATGCTATGAGTTTTGATCATGGTAAAACTGCAGAAAAACTCCATGAACTAGGCAATGCCAGCAAGTCAGGCACTACAGTTACATTTTGGCCTGATGAGGAAGTTTTTACTGAAACAACTGTATATGATTACAATGTTTTGGCAACTCGTTTCCGCGAGATGGCGTTCTTAAACAAGGGATTAAAAATCACTCTTCGTGATGAGCGTAAAGATACTTTCGAAACCGAAACTGATGAAGATCCTCTAGATAAAGCAGATGTAGAAGCAGCCGATGTTGCTGCTGCAGAAGAGGAACAACAGCAGACTCAATCATCTAAAGACGGCGCACAAATAATTAAGGGAGTTAAAACTGAGCTCTTTTATTATGAAGGTGGAATTATCGATTATGTTGAATACCTTACAAAAGGTAAAGAGCGTTTAAATGATCCAATTTACTTTAATGCCGAAAACGCTGATGGCACTGTTGAAATTTCTATGCAATGAACATCTTCGTTTAGTTCTAATTCGGTTATGGCGTTTGCTAATAACATTAATACGCACGAAGGTGGTACTCACTTAGATGGTTTTAAGCAGGCACTTACTCGTGTTGTAAACAATTATGCACGCAGTAAGGGCATTCTTAAAGAAAAGGATCGCAACTTATCAGGTGACGACTGCCGTGAGGGTTTAAGTGCAATTATTTCTGTTAAGTTGCATGATCCTCAATTTGAAGGCCAAACAAAAACAAAGCTTGGTAATACCGAAATCAGACCACTCGTGCAAAATGCTGTGGCTGAAAAACTTGCTGAATATTTAGAAGAGCATCCAGCTCCTGCAAAAAAGATTATCAGTAAGGCAACGCAAGCTCTCCGTGCACGTGAAGCTGCTCGAAAAGCTCGTGAAGCAACCCGTCGTAAAGGCGTTTTGGAAGGCTTTAGTTTGCCAGGAAAACTTGCTGATTGCAGTAGCCGTGAGGCCGAAAAATCTGAAATCTTTATTGTTGAGGGCGACAGCGCTGGTGGCTCGGCTAAGCAGGCCCGTGATCGTAAGTTTCAGGCAATTATGCCACTGCGCGGCAAGATCTTAAATGTTGAGCGTGCGGGGCTTAGCCGCTCGCTTTCATCAGATACAATCAGCAGCTTAATTACTGCTATTGGCACAAACATTGGTGATGATTTTAATGCTGACAATGCACGTTATCATCGCATTATCATTATGACTGATGCTGATGTTGATGGTGCTCACATTCGCTGCTTGCTGCTAACGTTTTTCTATCGTTATATGCCAGAACTTATTACTCGTGGATATATCTATATTGCTCAACCACCAATTTTTGGCTTAAAAAAGAAAAATAGCCGCTCTCCAAAAGTTGAGAGATATATTTATGATGAAAACGCACTTAGCAGCACTCTTGCTGAATACGATGATTCATCTAAATTTGATGTACAGCGCTATAAAGGTCTTGGTGAAATGGATCCAGAGCAACTGTGAGAAACCACTATGGCTCCTGATCAGCGAACATTGTTGCAGGTTACTATAGATGATGCTGCTGAGGCCGAACGTGTAGTATCTGACCTTATGGGCGATGCTGTAGAGCCACGAAAAGAGTTTATTCAGAGTCATGCAAAAGACGTACGATTCTTAGACATTTAATGCATGTCAGTTTTTGGAGGATAAATGAGTGACGAAAATAAGATAAACGACGAAAACCAAAACGAAAACGAAGAAAATTCTCAAAATGAAATTGAGGCAATGAGCGAGGAGCAAAAAGCTGCAAGTATGCTTGTAGATATGCCTTCAGCTCATGGCGAAATTATTGAGAATGCAAACGGCGGAGACGGTACAGTTGTTCGCAGCGCATTTTTAGGAAAAGAGATGCAAACAAGCTTCTTGGAGTACTCCATGAGCGTTATTGTTTCTCGTGCTTTGCCGGATGTTCGTGATGGTTTAAAGCCAGTTCATAGGCGTATTTTGTTTGCCATGGAAGATGCAGGATTTCTTCCATCAAAACCTCATATGAAGTCTGCACGTACAGTAGGTGATGTAATCGGTAAATATCACCCACACGGTGATGTTGCAGTCTATGACACAATGGTTCGTTTGGCTCAGCCTTTTAGTATGCGTGTTCCTCTTGTGGATGGCCACGGAAACTTTGGTTCTATCGATGGTGATAGCGCTGCTGCTATGCGTTATACAGAGGCACGCCTTGGCAAAGCTGCAATGGAGCTTTTGCGCGAGCTTGATAAAGACACTGTAGATTTTCAGCCAAACTACGACGAAAGCCTTAAAGAGCCTGTAGTTTTACCTGCACGTTTTCCAAATTTGCTTGTAAATGGATCAAACGGTATCGCTGTTGGTATGGCTACAAATATTCCACCTCATAATTTAGGGGAGTGTATTGATGCGGTTGGTTTGTTGCTCGACAATCCTGATGCAACTACCGCCGAAATTATGGAAGTGCTCCCAGGCCCAGACTTTCCAACGGGTGGCCAGATTATGGGCAAAAAAGGCATTATTGATGCTTATGAAACAGGCCGTGGAAGCCTAACGATTCGTGCAAAATGTGATATCGAAGAGCGTAAAAACGGCAAGAGTGCAATTATTGTTAAAGAGATTCCTTATCAGGTAAATCGTCAACGTTTGCTTGAAAAACTTGGTGAGCTCGTGCGCGACAAAAAGCTTCCTGAAATTGCAAATATTCATGATGGCGCAGATCGTCATGGTATTGATATTATTATCGAGCTTAAGCAAAATGCGATGCCGCAGGTTGTTCTTAACAAACTTTATAAGCAAACTCAGATGCAGGTTGGCTTTGGCGTTATTATGCTAGCACTTGTTGATGGAGTGCCTAAAGTATTGTCGCTAAAAAGTGTTTTAGGGCACTATATCGATCACCAAAAAGAGGTTATTACACGTAGAACTAAATATGATCTAGCTAGAGCAGAAGAGCGTGCGCATATCTTAGAGGGATACATTATTGCTCTTGATAATATCGATGAGGTTATTAAGATTATTCGTGGATCGCAAACTGATAAAGAGGCAAGCGACAAAATGATCGAGCGTTTTGGCCTTACAAAGCGCCAGACCGCAGCTATCCTTGAGATGAAACTACGCCGCCTAACAGGGCTAGAGCGTGACAAAATTCAGGACGAGCTTAAAGAGCTGAAAGAAAAAATTGCTTACTTCAAGCAGGTTTTGTCTGATGAAAAACTCGTGGCAAAAATCATTAAAGATGAAATGGCCGAAATTAAGCAGCGCTTTAGCACTCCTCGCAAAACTGAACTTTGCGCTGATGCAAAAGATATTAACATTGAGGATCTAATTGCCGAAGAAGACATGGTTGTTACTATGACTCACAGCGGTTACTTTAAGCGCATTTCCACAAGTGCATATCGCGGTCAGAAGCGCGGTGGCAAAGGCATGAGCGGCACAAATCTTAAAGAGGATGACTTTGTAGAAGATATCTTTATCGGTAGCACTCATGATTACATGATGTTCTTTACTAATCGTGGGCGAGTATACCGAAAGAAGGTTTATGAGATCCCTGAGGCTAGCCGAACTGCTCGAGGTACCGCAATTGTTAACTTGCTTAACTTGGCTCCTGGCGAGCATCCTGCTGCAGTTATTACATGTAAAGACTTCCCAGAAGGTGAGTCGTTTATGTTTGCTACAGAAAGCGGCATGGTTAAAAAGACAGAAATGTCTGAATACAAAAACAACCGCACAAGTGGCCTTATCGCCATTAATCTTAAAGAGGGCGATCACCTTATTAGCGTTCAGCGTGTACGCCCTGGAGACAGGTGCATTATGGTTTCATCTGAGGGTAAATCTATTATGTGAGATGAGTCTCAAGTTCGTGCTACCGGACGCGGAACAATGGGTGTTCGCGGCATGAATATTTCTGACGGTGAGAAGCTTACAGGTATGAATGTTGCTAACGAAGACGCACAACTTTTGGTAGTTACTCAAAATGGATACGGAAAACGTACAGCAATCAATGAATATCCACTGCAAAACCGCGGCGGAAAGGGAGTTTTCACTATTAAGATGACAGCCAAAAAAGGCGCATTAGCAGTTATGAAGGTTGTAACTCTTGGCGAAGAAGTTATGCTTATTACACAAAATGGAACAATTGTTCGAACTTCTGTAGACGGCATCAGCAAGCTTGGTCGTCAAACTCAGGGCGTAAAGATTATGGACGTTGCAAGCGGTGATAAGGTTGTTGCAATATCTAATATTTCATCTGAAGAAAAGCAGGATGAGATTGCTGACGAGGCTGAAAAGATGGCAGAGGCCGCCGAGACTAAAGAAAAGTAAAAAATTTAATCTGCTACCGTTATTAGTAGTAGTATTAAAAATGTTCGGTTAAACTGGACAAAGCCATAAAATGAGAGATAAGTAGGAGGTAAAAATGTTATTTCAGATTTATGATGCCACAGCAGGTTGGCAGCTATTCGGATGGCTTTTAGTATTTGTTGGGTTAGTAGGATTAAACGAGTTTGCACGCCGTACAAAATTTGGCGGAATTGCATGCTTTATTGTTATCCCGCTTGCACTAACTGTTTACTTTATAGCTATTTATGTTTGTGCTGCTCTTGGCATGGGATGGGCTCTTCATAATGACACTTATGTTCATATGAATAGCTGGTTTCACTATGCAAAGCTTTACGCTGCAACAATCGGATGCGTAGGCTTTATGGCATTAAAGTACAAATGGGGCAAACTTGGTAAAGCTCAATGGTTTAAAGCATTTCCATTTGTTATTGTTGCAATTAACATCTTAATTGCTGTTGCATCTGATTTCGAAAGCGCAATTAAATCTGGCAATATTGCTGGTGGCTGGTGGAAGTCATCAGAAGGCGTGTGGCTATACGGTGGATGGTGGAACATCCTTAATGGTCTCGCTGGTATCTTTAACATTTTGTGTATGACTGGCTGGTGGGGAATTTATTCCTCTAAGAAAAAGCAAGATATGCTTTGGCCAGATATGACATGGATGTTTATCTTAGCTTATGATGTTTGGAACTTCCAATACACATACCTCAACTTACCAACTCATTCTTCGTATTGTGTCCTGGCATTGCTTTTGGCTCCAACGTTTGCAAATGCATTATGGAACAAAGGTGGCTGGATCCAAAACCGTGCAAACACACTAGCTATTTGGTGCATGTTTGCTCAGGTTGTTCCAATGTTCCAGGATGGCAGCGTATTTAGCACTGTATCTAGCGTTTACAATGGTGCCGGTATTGGCGTTGCAACCGGTACTAGCATGCCAACATCTGCAGATCCTCATATGCAAGGACTCATTTCAATCTTGTCAATTGGCATTAACGTATTTGTATTCATTTACATTATGCTTCGTGCAAAGCGCAAGGGAATCAATCCTTACAAGAAGGAAATCTTTGTTGGTACAAAAGATTATGAAGAGGCAATGAGCCGCGCTGAGTAATTTGTAGCATACAAATTAATTTTCAGAAAGCCCGCTTTTCAGCGGGCTTTTTATTTATAGGTTTATGGTTGCTTAGGAGCAACTAAATGGAGCTATTCTAAAGAACTATGAGAGTTCTTTGTAGATTTTAGAACAAGTGTTCTTAATAAATGAAATTTTCTCGTTGCACTCTGCTAATGCGTTGTCTTTAAATTCGGCGTCTTTGATTCAGTCAGTGTTGGCCTTAACGTTTAACCAAGCGCATTCTGCTGCAGAAATAAGACTGCTTGCAGCGCATCCTAAATCACTTTGTGCCATTGCATACGATTTTCCAAAAACAGATTCTAAAATTTTTGCAGCTTCATAACATGCACGAATTGTATTAAGCGGTGGTGTCGCAAGCGCTTTAAAAGCAGTCTGCATTGCATCTTTGCGAGCGGCCTTTTGCTCATCGGTGTCTTTTGGTAGCGTCATTACATTTCTGAAGTAATTATTAACTTCTTGCATGTCGGCGTCAATATATGAAAGCAAATCTTGCTGGATTTTTTTGCATTTTCCCACAGCGTCTTTGTTAAGTTCTATGTATTGCTGAGGGTTGTTGCTGCGCAGCGTAAGTGAGCACACCATAGCGATAAGTCCTGCACCAATTGCCCCCTGAAGTGCTGCTGCAGATCCTCCACCGGGGGCCGATTTTGAAGATGCTAAATCGCTTGTAAATTCGTTAAGTTGCATATCTTTTGCACTTGTCATTTATAACTCCTTTTGTTGATACATCCCGTCTTGGCTCATATTTAAAAATCCGCGTTTTTTGTAATAGGAACGCGTTCCAATAGCGCTAATTACATTAATCTTGGCAAAGCCGGCATTTTTAGCCGTTTTGCAGGCTTCCTCGATCAGTTTTTTACCAAGGCCCATGTGTTGGGCATTTGTAGAATTTTCTCCAATTTTTGCTACACGGCCATATACATGCACTTCACGAATCATAGCAGTATTTTCGCTTTCAGTAATGTTGGTTGGCAAACTCAACCTGCAAAACCCGAGAATTTTGTTATCGGGCGTAACAAATTGCAAAAAATGCTCAACAGAAACGCTGGTCTCATATTCAAAATCACTGAATTTAAACGAAGAAGCATCAGTTTTAGTCATGCTAATCTCGCGGTGCCTAATTTCGGAGATATCTTTGCAGCGCTTGTCAGCCTCTTCTTCGACCATTTGTCGCAGGTTTGTTTTTTTAACGCCTTGGGTTATGTCAGTAGAAGAAATATCACGCATCATTCTTGATATGCGAGTGTATGCAGGTGTGCAAATTACATCATCT
>R07__coassemble_439_pt1 | contig 14520 bp, 19 predicted proteins | sample R07__metabat2_high_PE_011 | metagenome-assembled genome bin R07 | reverse complement strand
GTTTCACTGTGCTTAGCCATTTATTGCGCTGCTCCTTTTTAATATGCAATAAATAAAAACAGGTGCGCCAATAAATGATGTAATTGCTCCGATTGGTAAAATTACGCCAGGCAAAATTACACATGAAAGTATGTCGCTAAGCTCAACAACACCAATCCCACAAAACATACTTGCAGGAATAAGCATTTTGTAGTTTGCACCAACAAAGCGCCTCATAATGTGTGGAGCAAGTAGGCCTACAAAATTTATTGTGCCACAAAACGCAGTAATAATTGCCGTGCCAATAGCAGCAACAATCATGTGAATTACTCTACTTTTATTTACGTTTATCCCTATTGAATGAGCAGATATGTCGCCGGTTTCCATTGCGTTGTAATTTAACCAATTAAGCTGGGCAAATATGTAGCAAAGCACAAACACAATTGCCATAATAACAAGTTGAATGTATCCAGCATTGTGCACGCTTCCAAACGACCAAAACACAACTTCTGCAACCTTTGAGCTGTCTGCAAAATATTCCACGAGAGCAACAATTCCGCTAAAAAATATTGACATTGCAACACCAGCTAAAATTATAGAAGCACTACCTAGCCTGCCAGTTTTGCTAAGAGTAAAAATTAAAAGCGTTGGAACAACTGCAAATACAAATGCCATGGCGGCGGTGCCAAATACGGATCCTCCAAAAAAGGAGGACATCGCAATAATTGCAATACATGCGCCGCAGCTTGCACCTTGCGAAACACCTATAGTGGATGGGCTTGCTAGCGTGTTGCCAAGGCAGCTTTGTAAAATGCAACCACAAACTCCCAAAGTACCCCCGCAAATTACAGCGCACAATACATGTGGAATTCGCAAGTTAATAAATACAATTTGTATCTGTGTGTCTGCAGATCCTGCAAGGAGGGCTAGCAACTCATAAATTCCAACATTAGTCGATCCAATGCACAAATTTACAAATACAAGAATTAAAGCTACGATAGCAATGCAGACTACCCAACAAAAACTTTTCTTTACTTGGCTTTTATAAGCAGACTCAATATCTATGTTTAAATTAACTTGTTTCAAAAATTAATTTGCAAGATTAAGCTGGCCGAACGTGATTCCACCAGAATTAAGCTGAGCCGAAATGTCTACTCCCAACATGGTTGTGTAAATTTCGCTGAATTTTTTATTGATGTCTATGCTTTTTATGTTGGCGTTTTCAGGGCAAAGAGTTTTTAGTGTAAAGTAGGCTTCGCAAATGCCATATTCGTAATTTGTTCCGTTCATGTTATACGGAGCAACCTGATAAATGTGGCCGTCCTCAAAAGCGTCAAGTTCCTGAAACGCAGCAGTGTTTTGCTCGTAGTCGTTTTTAACTTTTTGAGAATTTGTGCAATCTATGAAGGCATAATCTGGGTCTCAACTTAAAATTTGCTCGAAAGTTGTGTCGTAGCCGTTAGAAATATCATCGCGGTCAGCGACGTTTATCGCACCAATATATTTGTATACGCTGTAGTTAGAAATTGTTCCGGTAAAACCTTTTGTGCCTTTGTAATTAATTGCTCCTCTATAAAGCTTTGGCAGGCTAAGCCCGGCAGAAAGCTCCGTTAGCTCCCTTTGGCATTTTTCCATAAAATCTATCGTATTTTGTGCATGCTCACTTGTGCCAGCAGCCTCACCGCAAACTGTAATTGCGTTTTTAATGCTTTGCCCAAAAAGATCGTCGCTTGCATAAACGCAAACTACAGGCAATCCTGTGTTTTGTTGCAGAGCTTCGCACTCTTCGGCGTTACGAGAACTGAGGATAATATCTGGCTTAATCTGCAGCATTCGCTCTTCATCAACTGTAGTGCTGTTTAGGTGGTTGCCGTTGTTTGTGCTTGGCAAGTTTTCAAAAATTGACTTGTTTGCAATTGTATATGGACGCGCAACATCAGCTTTGTCCATATCAGTAACAGCAACTATTTTATCTGCACAGCCTGCGTATGTTGCAATGCGTGCACTACTTCCAACAATAGCAATTTTGCTTACTTTGTTTGGAACTTGTACACACCTGCCTGCCGTGTCTGTGACTTCTGTTGTGTTAGTAGATGATGGTGTACTTGTGCATCCAACAGCAATAAATCCTGCTATAAAAATTGCAATGCACAAGGCCGTGATTGTAAAAAGTGTGCGTTTAGTTGTCATAATTCCCCTTTTTTTGTTTTTGCTAGATGGCAAATTTGCTGCAAGTCCATTAGCAAACGGCGCAAAATTCTATCACATTATGCTCAATAAATTGTTTTAAGGTAGATTTGTATTCTATAATTGAGATATGGGAAAAATGACACATAAAGTAATGGTTGGAACCGTGCCTATGGGTGGTGGAGCGCCTGTTGTTGTGCAAAGCATGCTAAATTGTGCAGCTGAGGATGCTGGCGCTAATATCGCCCAGATTAAACTCCTCGTTGCTGCAGGGTGTGAAGTTGTTCGCATGACTGTTCCTAATGATTTGGCGCTTGTTGCTTTTGCTGAAGTTTGTAAGGCTAGTCCGATTCCTGTTGTTGCAGATATTCATTTTAGGGCAGATTTAGCAATTGGTGCAATTAAGGCCGGGGCTGCAAAAATTCGCATTAATCCGGGAAACCTAGGCGGGCTCGAAAAAACTGACGATGTAATTAAGTGCGCAAAGGAGCATGGCGTTCCAATACGAATTGGCGTTAATGCTGGCTCTCTTGATGAAAAACTAAAGGCGCGCACTGATTTAAGTTTGCCTGAAAAACTTGCACAGAGTGTGAGTGAATATGTTGATTATTTTTATGCTCATGATTTTTACGACATTGTTTTATCTGCAAAGGCACACGATGTGCAAACAACAATCCAAGCATATCGGCTAATAGCAAAGCGTTGCCCAAAAGCGGCACTTCATATTGGCATTACAGAAGCCGGCGGGGCAATGCAAGGCTGCGTTAAAAGTGCTGCTGGGCTTGGAATTTTATTAAACGAGGGAATAGGCGACACACTTCGTATTTCACTTACAGATGATCCTGTGCTTGAAGTACGCGCTGCATGGCAGTTGCTGGGCGCTCTTGATATTCGAAGGCGCGGCGCAGAGATAATTTCATGCCCAACGTGTGGGCGCACAAAAGTAAATTTAATTGAACTTGCTCGCCAGGTAGAAAGTGCTCTTGCTGACAACCCAAAACCGCTTAAGGTTGCTGTTATGGGGTGCATTGTTAATGGCCCAGGTGAAGCTGAAGGCGCAGACATTGGTGTTGCTTGCGGCAAAGGTACGGGAATTATTTTTAAAGCTGGCAAAACGCTCAGAAAAGTTCCAGAGTCTGAAATTGTAAGTGCTCTTCTTGCTGAAATCGAGAATCTTTAATCATCTATTTGCCGTATAATGTTGCCCGTAATTTTGGAGGTTTGTATGAAAAACATAATGCGCATGACAAACTATTATGCACCAACTCTTAAAGAAGTGCCTTCTGAGGCTGAGGTAATTAGCCATAAGCTTTTGCTAAAGGCAGGCATGATTCGCAAAACCACGAGTGGTGTTTATAGTTTTTTGCCAGCTGGGCAAGCAGTTATGCGCAAAATTACCGAAATTATTCGTGAAGAAATGAACAATGCTGGCGCTATTGAAGTTTTAATGCCAGCTTTGCAACCTGCGGATATGTGGCATGAAAGTGGCCGTTGGGATGATTACGGCCCAGAACTCATGCGCTTACATGATCGCCATAAGCGTGAGTTTTGTTTAGGGCCAACACATGAAGAGGTTATTACCGCACTTGTTCGCAATGAACTTAGCAGCTACAAGCAGCTTCCTATTAATATGTATCAAATTCAAACTAAGTTTCGCGATGAAATAAGGCCAAGGTTTGGGCTTTTGCGCGGCCGTGAATTTATGATGAAGGATGCATATAGCTTTAATGAAAATCAGGAAAGCTTGCAAGAAAGTTATGAAATTATGGCCGAAGCGTACAGAAAGATATTCACTCGCTGTGGTTTGCACTTTACTGAAGTTGAAGCTGACAGTGGCCAAATTGGCGGAAAAATAACTACAGAATATATGAGTTTGGCCCAAAGTGGTGAGGCAGAAATTGCATATTGTGATTGTGGATATGGAGTTGATACCGAGGTTTTGGGATATGAACCTAATCATGAAGATGAAGTTAAGCACACTTGTCCGCGTTGTGGAAAGCCCTGCAAAACTGCACGTGGCATTGAGGTTGGCCAAATCTTTCAACTGGGAACTAAATATTCCACATCTATGAATTGCAATTTTATGGGCCGTGATGGCAAGGAGCATCCATTTTACATGGGTTGCTACGGCATTGGAGTTTCGCGTACAATGGCTGCTGCAATCGAGCAAAGCAACGATGAGCGCGGAATTATTTGGCACAAAAATATTGCTCCTGCGCATGTTTGCATTATTCCACTGTTTAATGATGAAGATGGAAAAAATTCCACTGCCGAACAGCTCGCTTTTGCTTTGGCAGAACAAGACATCGAAGTTATTATCGATGACCGAAACGATAGGCCTGGCAGTAAGTTTGCCGATGCCGATTTAATGGGTTGGCCTCTCCAGGTAGTTATAGGCAAACGCAGCCTAGAGTCAGGTAATGTCGAAGTAAAAATAAGAAAGACCGGCGACAAAGTCGACGTGCCACTTAGCAGTGCTGCTGCAAAAATTATTAATTTATTGGAGTACTAATGCCAAAGATAAAGGCCATTTTATTTGATAATGACGGAACGCTTTCAAACACTTATTGGGCTATAACCACTTCGTTTAAGCTTATGATGTACAATATTTGTAGCGATCGCGATCCTGATGTTCAAAAAGAAATTAAGCTTGTAGGGCTGCCGCTTAGAGATCAGTTTTATTATTTTACTGACGATGAAGAGCTCATTGACAAGATGTATGTTGATTTTAGAAGTTACCGTGAGCGTCTTAATTTGGATGAAGCAGAATGTTTTAAGGGGATTGAAGAAATGCTTAAAGGACTGCACGATGCCGGCTATTTTTTAGGTGTTGTTACTTCAAAGCCACACGCTGCATGTGAGGCAAACTTGCGCGCGAATAATATTTTTCAATATTTTGAATATCTGCAGGGCTTAGAGGATTCAGATGTTCATAAGCCTGACCCTGGTGTCATAACTTTTGCTTGCAACAAGATTGGTTTTAGCCCAGATGAGGTAATTTATGTTGGCGATAGTCCATACGATTTGCGTGCAGGATCTGGTGCTGGATGCAAAACTTGTGGTGTTACATGGGGAGGATTTTTTGATAGGGCAGATCTTGAGCCCGAAAATCCAACTCTTTTAATTGATAAACCTGCAGAGCTTGTTAGCCTAGCAGCTCAGACTTTTTAGCTAGTGGCAAAACTGCAATAAATGTAGTTCCATCGGTTTTGTTGCTGGTAGCACTAAGTTTTCCATCTAACTTTTCTATTGCTGCATGTGCAATTGCAAGCCCTAAACCATGGCTTTGTTCTGAAACGTTTTCTTCATTTCGCTCACGTGCTTTATTTGCACGGTAAAAGCGCTCAAAAATATGTGGAAGGTCTTCACTTGCAATAAGTGAGAGTTTGTTGTTAACTCTAAGCGTAGCATGATTACGCTCAGTTTTTAGAGTAACTGTAATCTCGTCATTTGCTGGAGCATGTTTGCATGCATTAGAAATAATTGTACTAGTAGCCTGCTCTAGCTCTGCTTTTGTAGCTTTAACGTAAATATCTTCAGCAATTTCAGAGTTAAATTTAAGTGCTTTGTCAAAAGCAATGGTTTCTGTTTCAAGGCACATGACCTGCACAATTTTTGACCAATTTACTGGTTCAGCTTGCACATTGTTTGCAACTCCGCTTTTTGCAAAATCCTCAATGCGAGCCATATCAAGCATGTTGTTAATAAGCCCTTGCATACGCTTTGCCTCGTTTTGAGTGCTTTCGATTCATTGGCTTTGCTCGGCAACTGTTTTTTCTGGTTTACTTTGTAGAATCGAAGTATTAGTTAAAATAACTGTAAGAGGCGTTTTTAGATCATGGCTTGCATCTTCTACAAAACGCTCCTGGGCATCTCATGCTTTCTGGATAGGTTTTGTTGCACGCTTTGCATAAAGATAGCTAAACACAAAAAATATAATCATTGTGGCAACTATTAATACAATGATCATGCGTCCCATTTCGGTTCATGAATAAACGTAGTAAAGATCTGTAAAAGAAACAAAAACAACATCGTCTACAGTTACTTTGCAATAAACAACGTCAAATTCGCTGCTTTCATGAATTCCCTCTTCTGAGGACTTAATTACAGCACCTAAATATTCCAAAACATCCTGGTTGATATATGCTGTCATAGTTCCGTTTGGGGATTCTTCTAATAGTCCATCATTGTTAAGATAATAAGTAGCTACAGGAATCTGCTCAGATTCTGCAGATTTTCCACCTAATGCTGGTCCTCTTCCACGGCTTTTTTGTGTGCCGTTTGGCAGACCAGGCGAGATGCTATCAATTTCGCCATTTAAAAACAAATCTAAGACAGACGAGTTTTGTTTTTTTAAGTCTGATACGTTTCGCGAGGCTTCTTCTGTTGCAGCTACAAGTGCCTTATGAACTGTGTCATTGCTAGTATTGTAAAGGAATACACATATAGCAATACCTATTGTAAGCATTATAAAAAAAACAGACCCCAGCACCATAATCATTAGTTGGCGCTGGAGCTTGCCAATCATGCTTGTGTTTTTTATTTTTTTAAAAAGACTCAATTACTTGCTGTCTACAATGCGATACCCTGTTTTGCGAAGCGTCTCGATCTTTGCGTGCGATTTCAAAAAGTCCATCTTTTTGCGCAAAAATGAAATATATGCTTCTACATTGTTGTCTTCGGCTGTACTATCTTGCCCCCAAACTTTGTCGATGAGGCTCTGTTTAGAAACGATCTGGCCAGCATTGGTCATTAGTACATTCATAATCGAATACTCTTTATAGCTTAAGTGGATTGTGTTGTCGCCACATGTAAGATCGTGCGACTTTAGGTTAAGCTCAAGATCTATGAAATCCAAGGTTTCAAAAACTACCTCACCGCGACGACGTGTAAGTGCACGCAGGTGAGCAAGCAGCTCGGCAGGCGCAAAAGGCTTTGTCATGTAATCATCGGCACCGCTATCGAGCCCTGTAATTTTTGCATGAACGCTATCACGTGCTGTAAGCATAACAATTGGAGTATCGATCTTTGAGCGACGAAGCTCCTTGCAAACATCGTTTCCATCCATCTTTGGAAGCATTCCATCTAAAATAATTACATCATAGCTGCCGCTCTTGCCGTACTCGAGGCCTTCTTCGCCGTCGTGAACAAGATCAACCTGGTATTCGTTTTCCATTAGAATATAGCCCAGGGCTTTAGCTAAATTAATGTCGTCTTCTACAATTAAAACCTTCATAGTCTTCTCCTTTTCTTTGGAAAAGAGTATTGTATTTTATGAATATTAAAAAAACCTTAAATTTATTAAAATCAAACGAAAAAAATTCTAATGTTTAAGTTGTATTTAAGAAATGTGCGTATTTTAAAATGCATGGAAAAAAACTTTAACAGAGTCGAAAAGAAGTTTCGGTTAAACACCGAGCAGTACGAAGGCGTTATGAGCGCTCTTGAAAAGTACATGCATGCTGACAGCCATGGGCTTACGGTCATTACTAGTGCCTATATTGATGACAATCAGCGAAACATTATCGGGCGTTCTATTGAAAAGCCGCTTTATAAAGAAAAAGTACGAATTAGATCCTACGGGCAGCCCAATGACGCTGATCCTGTATTTTTGGAACTCAAAAAAAAGATGAAGGGTGTTGTTTATAAGCGTCGCGTAACTATGTCACGTGCAGCGGCTGTTATGTTTTTGTTAGGTACTCCATATAAGGATGCTGTTTTAATGACGCCACTTGAAGATGAAGCTAAGCAGGCAAATTGTTTCACTAAAACAAGCTTGCAGATTGCAGACGAAATCACTGCATTTATGGAGCGCCACAACTGGCCTGGGATGTCGATGATTATCCGAAGTGCTCGTACTGCATATGTTCCAAATGAAAATATTGACGGCATGGATATAGGCGACAGTTTTGGGACTGATAGCTTGCGAATTACTGTAGACCAAAATCTTGAGTATTGCGACATCCAAGACGCTGGTCTTCATTATAAGGATGAGGATTTTTGTGAGATTATCCCGCCAACTGATTCTATTATGGAAATTAAATGCGGTGGAGCAATTCCTTTGTGGCTTACAAAAATTTTGTCAGATAACAATGTGTATACATCGGGTTTTTCTAAATATGGCACTGCATATCAGGATGCTGTAATTTACAAAACTCGATTATTAAAGAGCGCAAAGCACAACAAGAACAAGGAGGAATAATGTTTGATTTTGCTTTTACAACTTTGTACGACTCAGAAAGTGTAGCTAGCAGTGTAGGTAGCGCAGAATTTATGATGTGCACACTTGTTAGTATTGTGTGCGGTGTTGTTGTTGCCTTAATTTACATGTTTAGGCATTCATACAACAAAAATTTTGTTGTGACACTAGCACTTTTGCCAGTAATTGTTCAGATGGTAATTACACTTGTAAATGGCAACCTTGGTGCTGGCATAGCCGTAATGGGTGTGTTTAACTTAGTTCGTTTTAGGACAGTTCCAGGCTCTGCTAAAGATATTGCAAGCGTATTTTTTGCCATGGCAGTAGGTTTAGCCACAGGCATGGGATTTGTTTTCTTGGCTGTAGTGATTACTGTGGTAGTCGGAATCGTTAATATTATTTTTGTTGTTTCTCCATTAGGCAAAGAAAAAACCACAGAAAAGTATTTAAAGATATCTGTACCTGAAGACCTTGAGTTTGAAGGCGTTTTTGACAATGTTCTTTCTAAATATACAGATAGCTACACTTGTGAGGAAGTTCGCACAACAAACATGGGTAGCTTGTTTAAGCTTACATACAAAATTCAACTTAAAAATGGTGCAAGCACAAAAGAAATGATGGATGAGCTTCGTACATTAAATGGCAATTTAGGAATTACTGTTGGAATGGTTCCAACTAATGCAAATGTACTTTAAGGAGGACTACTATGACAAAAAACGTTATTAAATATGCAGGCGTTATTTCTCTTGGATGCATTGCTTTAGCAGGAACGTTAGCCCTGAGCGGTTGTGGAGAGAGCGATAGCGTTACCACTAAAACGGTTGATTATTGTACAACTGCTAATGTCGAAAAAATGGACTTTACATACACTGATCGCGATACATCAGCCAAATACAGCGATAATGTTGTAAATGTAGACCTAGACGGAAACATCTCTGGTGATGGTGTTCAGAAAAACGGCGACAATGTCGAAATTACTAAAGAGGCAACATATGTTTTAAAAGGCTCCTTAAGCGGGCAAGTTGTTGTGAATGCAAATGATGCAAAAGTTCAGATTGTGCTTGATAACGCCGATATTAATGCTAAAAATGGCAGTGCAATTTATGTAAAAGATGCTAAAAAGGCATTCATCACTTTAGCTGATGGCTCTGAAAATAACATCTCTGATAGCACTTCATATAATGGTGTTGATGATGGTGTAGATTCTGCAATTTATAGCAAGGATGATTTAACGATTAACGGCAACGGAACACTTAATGTTTCAGGAAAGTATAATCACGGAATTGCTTGTAAAGATGACCTTTTGCTTTGTGGTGGCACTATAAACGTAAGTGCCGAGCGTGATGGAATCCGTGGAAAAGACTGCGTAAAAATTAATGGATCTACTATTAATTGTGATGTAAATGACGATGCAATTGTTGCCACTGACAGCAATGAAGACGACAAAGGATACGTTAGCATCGATGCAGGCAAAATTACAGCTACATGCTTTGGCAAAGGTATTGTAGGCCAGACCTATGTTCGCTTGCAAGACGGCAGCGCCGATGTTACTTCTACAGATGATGGCATTCATTGCAATGTTCGTGTTGACGTTAACGGAGGAAGCTGAAACATTTCTTCTGGCGACGATGGAATTCATACAGAAGACACTCTAAATGTAAATGGTGGAACTCTTAATGTTTCTAAATCGTATGAAGGTTTAGAAGCTGAAAAAATCAACATTAATGGCGGCGAGACTAGCGTTTATGCTGAAGATGATGGTTTAAATTGTTCTGCTGCTGAGTGAAATAGTGTTGATATTGACAAATCTATGGATGGCGAAATGTCACAAGAGTTAAAGAACAAAATTGACAAAGGTGAGTCTGGCGATGACTTACTTAAAGGCCAAGGTGGCATTAGTGGACAAGGTGGCTCCCAGAGTGATATGGGAGGTATGACCCCACCAGATATGGGTGGTAGCCAAGGCGGCATGCAAGGTGGCATGGGTGGCCAAAGTGGCTCTACTGATATGACCCCTCCAGATGGTTTTGGTGGAGGCCAAGGTGGCATGACACCTCCAGATGGCTTTGGTGGAGGCCAAGGTGGCATGAGCGATATGACTCCTCCTGATGGCATGAATGGTGACCAAGGAGGAATGATCATGCCAGATGATAATCAAAGCGATGATTCTTCGCAAAAAGGCAAAGGTGGCTTTAGTGAGGAGCTAGGTGGCATGGCAGGCGCATTGATGTCTTCAGGTGATTGCAAACTTACAATTAATGGTGGCACACTTAAAGTAGATGCGTATGGTGACGGCCTTGATAGCAATGGCGACATCGAGATTAACGGCGGAACAACTCTTGTTAACGGCCCACAAATGAATGGCAATGCTGCCCTTGATTATGGTGAGCAAGGAACAGCAAAAGTTAATGGCGGAGTAGTTTTGATGGTTGGCTCATCAGGAATGGCAGAAGATTTTTCTGGTGGCAGCCAGCCATTTAATTTAAGCAGCGCTTCTGGCAGCAGTGGCCAAGTTGTAAGAATACAGGATGCAAGTGGCAAGGTTATAGCTGAGCTTACTGCAACAAAAGCATTCCAGGTAGTTTACAGCTCAGCTCCAAGCTACACTACATCTTCTACTTACAACATTGTTATAGGTGGGCAAACTTCCACAAGCTTCACTCCATCTACAACCGCTTCTCAAGTTAGCAAAATGGGAGGCGGCATGGGCCGTATGCAAGGTGGATCTCAGGACAGCTCTGGCCAGCAAGACAATATGGGCGGTGGACGTCGTTAATTTTTCCGGGACGGCCAATTTAATCTAAAAAAATTGGTCGTCTCGCCTATAGCTGTTTTAAACTTGTGTGTAAGTTTGAGGGGGATGCATGGATCTTAGAGGTCATAGTTTACTTACAATGCACAATTATAGTTGCCACGACATTGCATATCTTGTAAAGCTGGCAAACGTTCTTAAAAGACAAAAACAATCAGGAATTTTAGATGAAGAAATGCGCGGAAAAAATGTCGCGCTAATTTTTGATTATCTTAGCACCCGCACACGCTGTGCATTTGAGATTGCTTCTAATGATCTTGGTATGGGTGTTAGTAATGTCGATGTAAAAAAACTTCAAATTGGAGATGGAGAAAGCACCGAAGACACTATGCGTGCGTTTAGCGTAATGTATGACGGAATCGTTTACCGTGGGCCTCAGAAAAAAGTTAATACAATGGCAAAATTCAGCAGTATTCCAATATGGAATGCTTTAAGTGATGAGTTTCATCCAACGCAGGCTTTATCCGACCTTTTAACTATTGGCGAAAATTTCCACAAACTTGATGAGCTTAATTTTACTTACATGGGAAACGCCCAAAACTGCGTTGCTCGCTCACTTATGATTGCATGTACAAAGATGGGAATTAATTTTACGGTTTGTACTAATAAGGAGTATTTCCCAGATGAAGGCTTTGTTGAAGAGTGTAATATTTACGCGTTTCAGTCGGGTAGCAAAATTACTCTTACTGAGGATGTTGCAAATGGCACACGCAATGCAAATGTTATTTACACTGATGCCTGACTTTTGGATTTTGAAAACCCAAACAAGTGGCAGACTCGCATCGAGGCGCTCGCTCCGTATAAAGTAAGTGCCGAAGTTATGAATGCCGCAGCAAGCAATTGCGTTTTTATGCATAGTTTGCCAGCGTACCATGATAAACATAGTAAGGTGGGGCGCGATGTTTGTGAAAAATTTGGGTTAGATGACCTAGAAGTAACAGATGAAGTTTTTAATAGCAACAAAAGCTTAGTTTGAGCACAAGTAGAAAACAAAATGCCAGCTATAAAAGCCGTTATGGCGGCTACATTAAACAATAAATAAATTTGACTCAAAACCCGCATTTTGAGTATAATCAAAAATGGTAAGGTAAGAGCTAAATACGGAAGGAGATACATATGGCTACACCACCAAATCTATCAAGTGAACAACGCGCAGAGGCTTTAAAAAAAGCTCGTCAGGCTCGCAGCGAGCGCGCAAAAGTGCGTGAACAAATTGCTAAAGGCCAGATTTCTCTAAAAGAAGTTTTAAAGAAGGCCGACGATCCAATTATTGGTCGTATGAAAGTTAAAGCTTTAATTGAGGCATTTCCTCGTTGTGGCGTTACTAAAACTCAGCGCATTATGGAGGAAGCTAAAATTTCTGAGAACCGCAGAGTTCAGGGATTAGGTTCCAGGCAGATTGCTTTTCTTTTAGATAGGCTTGGCTAATGCCACAGTCTTGCTACAACGGCAATTTATTTGTAATATCAGGGCCATCGGGGGTCGGAAAAGACACCTTGATGGCCCAAGTTTTTAAGCGCGTTCCTGCGGTTGTTGAGTCAGTTTCTGTTACATCGCGCAAGCCACGCAGCGGCGAAAAAGACGGAATCCACTATTATTTTCAGACAAAAGACGGCGTTAAGGACATGATTCAAAACAACGAGCTTTTAGAATGAAATGAATACGCAGGAAATTTTTATGGAACCCCTAAACAATTTGTTCATGAACATTTGCAGGAAGGCGACAATATCATGCTTGTCATAGATGTTAATGGTGCAAAAAACGTTAGAGCGGAGTTCCCATACGCGCATCTTATTTTTATAAAACCGCCTAGCATGGAAGAGCTTAAAGCCCGGCTTATTAAACGCGGCACAGAGCCTGAAAGCCAAATTGAACAGCGTATGAAAGTAGTTGAAAGCGAGGTCAACAAAAGCAGCTTATTCGATAAAGTCATTATTAATGACACAGTAAATCAGGCAACTGATGAAATAGTTGAATATATTCAATCGTTTATAGGGGGATAATATGAATACAGGATTGTTATATTTAAAATCTAATAACTTAATTAGAGAATCGCTCGATACTCAATATCAAATAATCACAAACAATATAATCAGTAGAAGTAATAACAAAATTAATTTAGTAAATGACAGCCAGGCTCTTAACTGCGATGTGCTATTTGTCTTTGTTAGTGGTGGTGGAACTGAGACTATTTTTAAGAAAAAGCTAGATAATTTTAGTGGTCCGGTTTACCTTATTGCTACTAATGGAAACAATTCTTTAGCTGCTTCTATGGAGATACTTTCGTATATGAACAGTAAAAATTCTAGATGCAAAATTATCCATGACATAAACAACAACTTCGATAAACAAATAGATGAGGTTTTGGCAATCGAAGAAACTAAAGATTATTTGCGCAAATCAAAATTTGCTCGTATTGGGAAGCCAAGCGATTGGCTTATAAGCAGCAATGTTGATGCAGATCAGTTAAAGCGTGCTGTAGGAACAACTCTTATAGATATTCCAATTGATGAGCTTATTTCTGAAATTAATAAGAATTTTTACGAGGAGGATGCCTATACAGAAAAGTTTATGGCACTGGATTTTAATGAAGACGAAAAAATTAAGGCGCTTTATTGTTATGGTGCACTTAGGCGAATAATTGACAAATATAATCTTGATGGTTTAACTGTACGTTGTTTTGATCTTTTAGATACAGTTAAAACTACTAGTTGCGTTGCATTTTCTCTTTTGAATGCCCAGGGAGTTTTTTGTTCGTGCGAGGGAGATGTTCCATCATTAATGTCTATGGCTACAATTGCAAAACTTACTAGCAAGCCACCGTTTCAGGCAAATCCTTCAATTATTAACAAGGATGAAAACTCAATTGTGCTTGCTCACTGTACGATCCCATTAAACATGTCTGATAGTGTTGCTTTGGATACTCATTTTGAATCTGGTATTGGCGTTGCAGTTAAAAGTGAAGTTCCGGTTGGTGATGCGACGATTTTTAAGTGTAGCGGGTTGCTAGATAAGCATTTTGTAAGCAATGCCACAATCGAAAAAAATCTTAATCAGTATGATTTATGCAGAACTCAGATTAAAGTTACATTAGAACAGTCCGTTAATTACTTTTTTGAGAGATCCATCGGAAATCATCACATTGTTATAAACGGGAAATATGCTGATCTTGTCAATAAGTTTTTTGAGGCCTTGTAAAACCTACTAACTCATCCCGGTTTAGGCGCTGTTGTGACAAAAATTTAGTTTAATGGCTTGATTTCTTGTGATTTCGTTGTAAAATTACTGAACTTATGTGAGAGAAGAAGGTGCTATGAGTTTAGTAGATCCAAAAATTGATGTT
>R07__coassemble_339_pt1 | contig 17005 bp, 19 predicted proteins | sample R07__metabat2_high_PE_011 | metagenome-assembled genome bin R07 | reverse complement strand
CTCTTTTTCGCCTTTAATCTGAGCCTCAATTTGCTCGCGCAACTCAGAAACTGTTTTAAAGCCCATGTTTTTTTCGACCCACTCATCAGTTACTTTAGGAAGCACTTTTGTTTGAACTTTTTTTACCTCAACATCAAAAGCGATGTTTTTAGTTTTGCCTTTAAGCGAAGTTGTGTAAACAGTAGGCTCATCAGGAACTTTAATGCTAAAACTCTTTTTGTCGCCTGCCTTCATGCCAGTAATTTCTTTTTCGAAATCAGCGGGCAAAAACTTGCTTGTTAGGTGGTAATTCATGCTATCTTTTGTAAGACTTTTAATCTCTTTACCATCATCGTCTTTTCCACTAATTTTTAAAACAACGCTGGCATCGCCTTTTGCAGGTGTTTTTGAGTCAGCATCCTCATAGCTAAAATAATTTTGAGTAAATGCCTTAACTTGGTCATCTACTTCTTTCTTAGAAACATCACTACTAGGCATTTCAATTTTTACAGGCTCGTAGCTGCTAAGCTTAAACTCAGGAGCAACATCAATCTTAAAAGTGTAGCTGTAAGGTTTGCCCTCTTCTACAGTTTTAATTTCACCTTTACCAAAATCAGGCTGGCCAGCAGGGTTTAAAAGCTCACCATCAATTGCGCGTGGGCAGCTGTAATTAACAATTTCATCGGTAACGCTTGCCAAAACAGCCTCGCTGCCACCCATTGCACTATCAATTACAGGACGAGGAGCATGGCCTGGCCTAAACCCAGGAAACTTATATTTTTTGGAAAAATCCTTATATTTTTTTACAACAGCATCGCTGACTTCGTCTGCTGTGTATTTAACTGTAACTTCGACCTTGTTGTTTTCGAGTTTCTTTGAAGTTGTTTTCATTATTCTCCTTTTTTTGCGTATACCAAACGCCTATTTTACCCAAAAATGCCACTAAAAAATACTAAAGTATCTAAAAGAAACACTGGCACAAGAATCCCAAATGACCAGCCCATATATCCAAAAAAGCTTGGCATTTTAATCTTTGCTGATTCTGCCATGTTTTTAACCATAAAATTTGGAGCGTTTCCGATGTATGTAAGTGCGCCCATAAACACTGCACCTGCACTAATTGCAAGCAAAATGTTTGGAGCCACGTTGCCAACTGTAGTAACTATTGCATCTGCTCCACCGTATGCAAGAGATCCTGCAGTAGTTAAAAACACAACATATGTTGGCGAGTTATCTAAAAATCCAGATAAAGCACCTGTTGCTCAGAAAAACTTAAGAGGGCTGTCGATGCCAAGGTTTCCACCGTTAACACGAAGAAGCGCAAGTGCTGGGATCATCGTTATAAAAATGCCGATGAACAGCTTTGCAACCTCCGCAATTGGACCATACTCAAACTCATTTTTTTTGCGAACTTCATGCTTTGTAGTTTTAAGGCTAAGGAAGGCCGCAAGCAAAATAAGCACGATTTCGGTAAAGTAGCTAATTCCCAAAAATACATCGCCTACTAGATAAAATCCGATTTCTTCACCATTAATTTGCAGTGCAGGAACGCTTTTTAGCGTGCCATTTAAAATAACTGCCAAAATAATTAAGCCCAAAAAAATAAAGTTGTGGGCCCCCTCTATGCGGATTTTAGTTTTTTGAGTGGCGTGCTCTTCGAGCTCTAGCGCCTCGGCACCTTCCTTGCCCTCTTTTTTAACATAATGATGATCGATAAGCGCAAAAACAACAAGCAGCACAATTGTGTTTAAAAGCAAAATTGGCCAAATGTTTTGAAGCGTCCAGAAAAATGGAACACCGCGCAAATACCCAAGGAATAGTGGTGGGTCGCCAAGCGGAGTTAAGCAGCCGCCAATGTTAGCAACCAAAAAGATAAAGAAAATAATTATGTGTTTTTTGTTTTTGCGCCACTGGTTAGCACGCAAAACAGGCCTGATTAAAAGCATTGCAGCACCTGTTGTGCCAATCCAGCTTGCCAAAAATGTGCCGATGGCAAGCATAATAACGTTGTTTTTTGTAGTACCAGCGATAGTGCCGCCAATGTGAATGCCGCCAGAAACAACAAAAAGGCCAAACAAAAGCACGATAAATGGAATGTAGTCGAGCACAATTGTGTCGCCGAGGCTTTCAAACACCTGATGGATCCCAAAAACTACGCCAAACGGAATAAGAAAGACTAGCGCCCAGCCAAGTGCAACTTTAAGTTGATTTTTTTCTCACCAATCAGGCTTTACAAGTGGAAAAATCGCGATTGAAAGTAGCATTCCCACAAATGGGATAATGCTGTAAAGAGGTAGTAGCTCACCAATGTCCATAATTATCCTTTCTGCTTAACTGTTATTTTGCGAGTTGTTTCATCGACTGTTGTAATATTAATACACGTTGCATCTTCTGGCATACAATTTGCAAACTTTTGCCCTCACTCAATAATGCAAACACCACCGGCTTCTAAAATTTCATAAAAACCAATGTCGTCAAGCTCAGTCTCGTCCTCGAGCCTATAAAGGTCAAAGTGATAAAGCTTTGTATCTGCGCCATCGTATTCGAGCAAAATGTTAAAAGTCGGGCTAATAATTTCGGTTTTTACACCAAGCACTTCAGCAAAACCTTTTGTGAGCTGCGTTTTGCCAGCGCCCAAATCGCCATCTAAAACAATTACGGCACCACACTCTACGTTTTTTGCAAACTCACGCCCAAAAGCAATAGTTTCAGCGGCGCTATGTGTAACAACTTCGCTTAACATACTGCATGTATTATACAAGTAAACTGGCGCTTTTAACTATTTAGCACCGATTTTATTGCAGCAACAATGTCTGAGAACTTTAATGAATTGCAAGATTTTACAAGTATGCTAGCACCAGGCTTAATAAAAGATGACAAATTACTAATAGCCTCTTGTTTTGTTGCAAAATAAGATACAGGAAATTTGCCCTCTGCGTGCGTAAAGCCATGTAATGTACATTTTGATTTTTCCCCTACAAGCACAAGCTCATCTATTTGTTTAGAGGCAATATAGGCTCCAAGGCTCTCATGCATGGATTTTGAATCTTTTCCTAACTCACCCATCTCACCTAAAATTGCAATTTTTGGCGATGGCGCACTTTCTAGCAAGTCTAAAGACGCACGCATAGAGCTCGGATTTGCGTTGTAAGCCTCGTTTAAGATTATGACACTCTTGCATTTTTCTATTGTTCCGTGGCCTTGTATGTTTTTTGAATTTTTAATGCCTTTAGTAATTTTTTTGAGTGGCATTCCCAATGCATCGCCAACACTTGCTGCGGCTAGCATGTTATAAATTGCGTGCTTACCCGGCAGACCTAGCTCGAAATGTGACGAATTGTCACGTATGCAAAGCTCTCCGCTAAAACCACTTAGGCCAAGGTTTTTAACACAGCGCGCTTTCGTATTACAACCATCAGAAAGCCCAAATGTAAAAGGCGCTTTTCCATTAACAGTTTTAACTGTTTTTAGCATTTCGTCATCGCCATTAAGGATAACTGTAGCGCCTGGGTTCATGTAGTTAAACGCCTCAGACTTTGCACGCAAAACTCCGGCTTTATCCACAAGCTTTTCAAGGTGCGCCTCGCCAACATTTGTAAAAACAAGCACGTCTGGCCTAGTAATTTTTGTAAGACGTGTCATCTCACCAAAATCGCTAATACCCATCTCGACCACTGCAACCTCATGAGCAGGTTTAATGGAAAGCATCGTAATTGGCAACCCAAGCTCGTTGTTTAGGTTTCCGCTTGTTTTTGCAACAGAAAACTGTTCTTGCAAAACTGATGCGATTGCCTCTTTTGTGCTGGTTTTACCAACGCTACCAATAATTGCAACAATAGGAATTTTTAGCGTTGAGCGGTAGAAGGTAGCAATTTTTGCCATTGCGCTCTGCACATTATCTACCTTAATTGTTGGAAATTTTCCACTTGCACCAGCATCTGTAATTGCAGCTATAGCACCAGCATCAATAGCATTTGGGATAAATTTATTTCCATCGGTATTTTGCCCCTTAAACGCGCAGAACAAATTGCCCTGCACAATTTTTTGACTGTTAATTTGCATGCCGGTAATTTCATCGGCTAAAACATCGCTTGGCCCAAAAAAACGACCTTGGCACACTTCTATAACTTTAGAAACTTTTAACCCAGGAATTTTTTCTGTAATAAAATCTTGTGCCATAACAGGCCTTTAATTGTACTTATTTAGAGAAAGTTGCAGAATTTTCTCGCAGAGCTCATCATATTTAATACCAGCAGCATTAGCACTTTTTGGAAAAAGAGATGCTGGAGTCATGCCTGGCAGCGTGTTTATTTCGATACAATAAATATCGCCAGACTCACTAACAATAAAATCAGGGCGCGCATAAACTTGCAGGCCAAGGCACCTGTAAGCACGCTCAGCAGCCTCTTGCAACTTGCTTGTAGTTTCGCCGTCAATTTGCGCTGGGCAAACTTCACGAGTCTGATTTGCTTGATACTTATGCTTATAATCGAACCAGCCGTTTTCGGGAATAATTTCGATAACCGGAAGTGCCTTGCCATCTAGTACAGGCACTGCAAACTCGCGCCCCTGCACGAACTCTTCTACTAAAACATCGGCCTCCATAGCAAAACACTTTTCAATTGAAGCATTGTATTCAGCCTCTGTGTGTGCAATAAAAACACCAATACTTGAGCCACCACTGCAAACTTTTACGACAACGGGCAACTCAAGACCAGTATTTTTAAAACTTGTATCGTCACCAGATTTAAAGAGCTCGTAGCGAGCGGCTGGTACATTGCTCGCAACAAAAATTTCTTTAGCAATACCCTTGTGCATTGCAAGCGAGCTAGAAAGCGACCCTGTACCAGTGTATTTAATGCCATAAACATCAAAAAGCGCTGCTAGTTTGCCGTTTTCGCCAATACCACCATGAAGCCCCATAAAAACGATATCAGCCATTTTGCAAACGCACAAAACATTAGGGCCAATTTCGGCATCTTTTAAAACCCAATCGTTTTCATCTAGTTTGCGAGCGGCTTTAACTTCATTAATATTTGGAGTATCGATCCCGATATTTGGAGTTGTAATTTCGGCGGAGGCGTCCTCAAAAAGAGCCTGCAAATCGGCGTCACAATTGGCTTTAACACCATAAAAAAGGTTAACCAAAATTGCTGCGTGCCCGCGCCTGCGCAAAGCATTGCAGATTTCAGTGCCACTTGTAAGGCTTACATCACGCTCGGGGCTTAAACCCCCCGCCAAAACAACAATCTTCATATTAAAGCGATTTTACTACGCGTGCGATGTGTGTGTCGGTTAGGTCGAAGCGCTCACGAAGGTAATCTAGTGGGCCAACTTCGCCAATCTCGTCTTCTACTGCAACATAGCCAAACTTAACAGGCATGCCAACAATTGCTTCTTGAACAGCGCTGCAAAGCCCGCCAATTTTGTTGTGGTTTTCGGCAACTACAACACGTCCGCATTTTTCAGCATACTTGCGAATAAGTTCTTCGTCGAGTGGCTTAATTGTAAATGGATCAATTACAGCACACTCAATGCCTTCTTTAGCAAGAGCTTCAGCAGCTTGAAGCGCCTCATGAACCATGATTCCAGCAGCAACAATAACGCAGTCGCTTCCCTCGCGAACAACATTGCCGCGGCCTACTTCAAATTTGTGATCATCGCTATAAACAGTTACAGTAGCTTTACGAGGTGTGCGAATATACTTAACGCCAGGCATATCTTTGCAAGCGCGCAATGCTGCAATGATACTTGGAACATCAGTAACATCCCAGATTGTACAATTAGGAATAGCACGATAAATTGCAGTATCCTCAAAAGGCATGTGTGTACCACCGTTAAAAGCAGCAGTAATGCCAGGGTCTGTTCCAATCATTGTAATTGGGTTGCCTGCATAAGCACCACTCATAAATACCTGATCGTAGCAACGCCTACTTGCAAATGGCCCAAAACTGTGGGCATATGGCTTCATTCCAACACTTGCCATACCACAAGCAATACCAGCCATGTTTGCCTCAGCAATACCACAATTAATATAGCGATCGTTTTTGCCAAAGTTGCTGCGAGTGCCACTGCAACCTGCAAGGTCAGCATCGAGCCAGCAAACCTTGTCGTCTTCTTCCATAAGAGCCTGAATAGTAGCAGGCAAAACTTTGTTCATTAAGCGCTCGTCAGCACTTCCATTGTAAATAATACTCATTGCTTGCCCCCTTTAGTTAAGCGCGTCCAGGTTTGCCTGAACTTCTGCAATCCAACGGTCAAAAACTTCCGCGTCCACATTCATGCTGTGGTTAAATTCGGTATCCTCGACCTCTTTTACTCCTGCACCTTTAACAGTGTCTAAAATAATTGCGCGTGGTTTGTCTGTGGCCTCTTGGCTTAAAGCCTCATAAACCTCAGCAACATCGTTGCCATTAACACGAACAGCATCAAAACCAAAAGCCTCAAATTTTTCGCGCAGGTCGAACTGTGGCAAAATTTGCTCAATTGTGCCATCAAGCTGCTTTTTGTTGTTGTCGATAAGCCAAACAACATTTGTAAGCTTTTTGCCGGCTGTAAACATTGCAGCCTCTCAGCATTGTCCTTCGTCGAGCTCGCCGTCACCAACAAGCACATAAGTTTTGCTGTTATAACCTTGGAGTTTATCTCCTAGCGCAATACCAACTGCCTGGCTTGTTCCCTGGCCCAATGAACCTGTTGTGGCATCAATGCCAACAAGATGCTTATCGCAGTGGCTAGGCAATTTTGTGCCTGGCTGATTAAGTGTTTTTAAATCTTCTACTGGGAAAAACCCCTTGTAAGCCAAAGCGCCATAAACAGCAGGGCCAGCATGACCTTTGCTGCATACAAATTTATCTCTATCTGGCTTATCTGGATTTTGTGGATCCACATTCATAATAGCGCCATACAAAACGCCGATTGCTTCGCTTGCAGAAAGCGAGCCGCCAACATGGCCAAATCCACGTGCCTTAGTAGCAGTTAGCGCACCAAGTTTTACTTGAAGCGCAAACTTTTGCAACTCTTTAATATCTTGCATATTAACCCCTTCTATTAATTAACTAGTATATTTTAGCACACAACACATTTAAAAATCTTGCTGTTAGTGCACAAAAAAGGCCCCTTTTCAGGGGCCTTTGTCTCTAAATTTTGGAATACGTGCAAACCTGCAAGGTGTTTACTCGTTTTCTAAATTTGCCTGAGCAGCAGCCAAACGTGCCAAAGGTACACGGAATGGCGAGCAGCTTACGTAATCTAGGCCAATGCTATCAAATGTGTGAACAGATTCTGGATCGCCACCATGCTCACCACAAACACCGCACTCGATACGAGGGTTACCCTTGTGGCCAAGCTCAACACCCATGTTAACAAGTTTAGCAACGCCACGATCAACTGTTGCAAATGGGTTTCTTGGAAGAAGCTTCTTTGCCAAATACTTAGGAACAAATTCGCTTTCGACATCATCGCGGCTGTAGCCAAATGTTGTTTGAGTTAAATCGTTTGTACCAAAGCTGAAGAAGTCTGCCTTCTTTGCAATTTCATCAGCTGTAACAGCAGCACGAGGAAGCTCGATCATTGTTCCGATTGGGATATCAAGCTTAACATCGTAGTCTTCTTCGACCTTAGCTAGAGTTTCCTCAACAATTTGGCGCATGTAGCTAAGCTCATCAACAACAGAAACAAGAGGAATCATGATTTCTGGTTTTGGCTTAAAGCCTTCTTTGATGAGTTTTGCAGTTGCAGTACCAATTGCGCGAGCCTGCATCTTTGTAAGCTCAGGGAACATAATTCCCAAACGGCAACCACGCATACCCAACATTGGGTTTTGCTCAGCAAAGCTATCAACTTTTTCGAGGAATGCCTTGTAGCGAGTAACACGCTCTTTGCTTTCGCCTTTAGCCTCCATTGTTGCAATTTCTACAGCAAGGTCACGGCCGTTTTCGAGGAACTCGTGCAAAGGTGGATCTAGGAAACGAACAATAACTGGAAGCTCGTTCATAACCTTAAACATCTCGTAAAAATCGCCGCTCTGGGCATCGCGAAGCTGCTTTAGGGCTTTTTGCATCTCTGCTTCATCTTCACTTAAAATGTAGTTTTGAATGATTTGTTTGCGGTCGCCCAAAAACATGTGCTCGGTGCGGCAAAGACCAATACCTGTTGCACCAAAATCGCGAGCAACCTGTGCATCATGAGGGTTATCAGCATTTGCGCGAACCTTCATGCGGCTTAGAGAATCAGCCCATGTAAGCAATGTTTCGAGGTCGCCTGTGATTTCAGCATCCTGAAGCTCAACAGCACCGTAAACAACATCACCAGTTGTTCCGTCGAGCGAAATCATATCGCCCTCTTTAATTACGACATCAGTGCCAGCAACTACAGCCTGCTTTTTAGCTGCATCAATCTGCAGAACATCTACACCGCAAACACATGGTGCACCCATGCCACGTGCAATAACTGCAGCGTGGGAAGTTTTTCCACCGTGGCTAGTTAAAATACCTTCAGCAGCAAGCATTCCGGCTAAATCGTCTGGAGTGGTTTCCCAGCGAACAAGAACAGTTTTAACGCCCTTCTTCTTTGCCTCTACAGCATCTTCAGCGCTAAATACTGCTTTACCAACAGCAGCACCTGGGCTTGCGTTTAGGCCCTTAGCCAATGTGTCATATTTTGCATCTGTTGCAAATTGTGGGTGCAAAAGCTGATCGAGCTGTTCTGGCTCAACGCGGCGAACAGCCTCTTTTTTGTCGATAAGGCCTTCTTTTTCCATCTCGATTGCAATGTGCAAAGCAGCTGTAGCAGTACGCTTACCAACACGAGTTTGAAGCATCCAAAGCTTGCCTTCTTCGATTGTAAACTCGATATCGCACATATCGCGGAAGTGATTTTCGAGGATCCCGAAGATCTTTTCGAGCTGCTCACCTGGCTCACGAAGGCCATCTTCGTTTTTAAGATTTACGATTGGGCTAGTGTTACGAATACCAGCAACAACGTCTTCACCCTGAGCATTTACAAGGTAATCACCGTAGAATTCTTTGTCGCCGTTTGCAGGGTTGCGAGTAAATGCAACACCAGTGGCGCTTAAGTTGCCCTTGTTACCAAAAACCATGCACTGAACATTAACTGCAGTACCTAGGTTGTCGTCGATTTTGTTCTTTTGGCGATAAAGAGTTGCGCGAGGATTGTTCCAACTACCAAAAACAGCCTCAATTGCATACTGTAACTGCTTTTTAGGATCTTGTGGGAACTCAACCTTTCCATCAACAACTAGATCAGGGTATCCCTTAGCGCTAACGTTTTTGCTAAAGATCTCCTTAAATGTAGCAACTAGCTCTTGCAAATCGCCTGCATCAAGATCGGTGTCGTCCTTAACACCCTTCTTTGCTTTTTGTGCTGTAATTGCATCCTCAAAAAGGTCGCCATCGATTCCCATAACAACGTTGCTAAACATCTGAATAAAGCGGCGGTAGCTATCCCATGCAAAGCGCTCGTTTTGAGTGCTGCGGATAAGGCCGTTAATGCTTTTGTCGTTAAGACCAAGGTTTAAAACTGTGTCCATCATTCCAGGCATGCTAAATGGTGCACCACTGCGAACCGATACCAATAGCGGATCGTCAGCATCGCCGATGCGCTTGCCCATGCGGTTTTCGAGGTCTTCGGTGTAACCCCAAATTTCATCGAGCGCGCCTGCAGGCCAAACATTGCCAGCATTTGCATATTCCATGCAAGTTTGGCAAGTAATTGTATATCCAGGAGGAACAGGAAGCTCTAAGTTAGCCATTTCAGCCAGGTTAGCACCCTTTCCACCTAAAACTCATTTCATCGTTGTGTCGCCCTCTGTTACGTTGCGACCAGTTGCGTCTTTACCAAACGCATAAACTCTTTTATCAGCCATTTTGCCTCCTTTATGTATTTTTGGCAGATTGTCTGCCTCAAATGACCAACCCTGTATTTTAGCGTATGACCACGCTATTTAAAGTATTAATTTGAGTTTGGAATTGCTGTTTGTATAAATTTAGGTGTGGAATGTATGCAAACCTAAATGAGGCCAAAATAACCTGCCAAAAAGCGAAGGCCTAAAATGCACAAAATTGCGCCACCTGTAATAGAGCTTGGTTTTTCTCAGCGTGCTCCAAAAAAATGTCCAATAAACACACCGATAAATGACAAAACTGTTGTCACTACTCCGATAGTTATTATTGTTGGGGCCATTTCGATCTGCATAACCGCAAACGCAAAACCGCTCATCATTGCATCTATACTGGTTGCAAGAGCAAGCAAGAGCACTTCGCCCATCCAAGGCAGAGTGATTTGCACGTCGCGGCGGTTGTCTGCTGCAATAAGTTTGTCACGGTCGGATTTTCCACGCACGGCATCGCTTATCATTTTTATTCCCAAAAATGCAAGGAGCACAAAAGCAATAAGGCCAGCGTTCACGCTTATAAAATTGCGAAATTCACCAGTGTTTTCAAGCCCACTAACAACTCAAAAGCCAATAAGCGGCATTCCAGCCTGAAACACACCAAACATACAAGCAATTATTAGTGCCTGAATATAGTTTAGGCGTTTCATGTTGAGCCCTTTACAAATGGATACTGAAAACGCATCCATCGAAAGGCCAACACTTAGGGCTATAAGCTCAAAGAAACTCATTTATTTTAGAATGTCGTCGATGTTGTCAAGGCCGCGCGCAAAATCCGCCGCTGCAGCATCCTCGAGTTGGCGATACTGCACAGAATCTGGATCTTGGTGCTCGGCAAGCTTCTCGATTAAGTTAGATATCGAAAGTGGCACGTATTGGCGCTGGGCAATGCCCTCTTTGTATGCCTCTTCAAGCGCATCGTGCACTGCAACCTCGATTTCGTAGCGGCTCATGTTGTCGGAATAGCGAACGAGTTTTTGTGTGCTAAAAGCGCGCAAGCTTGGGTGATCGTTTGCAAGAGTTGTCCAAATTGCAGCACGCTCGCGCTCGCTTGGTAAGTCGACATCAACGATGTCGTAGTCGTCGAAAAAGCGGCCGATTTCCATCTCGCTTGCGTTTTCGTTTGTGATGTTTGCAACAAGCATAACGTCAGGGTCGCTAAGTGCAACGTCGATTAAGTTATAAACTTCCTGGAGCTGGCTGTTTTTAGCATGCGCGGCAAGCATTTTGCCAAGGCCTTCTTCATCTTCTGGCAGAGGTGGAATGTCGCCGACCTCAGGCAGCTCCCACAGGTCAAAATCCTCGAGCACAATAATTCCACGGCCAAAAAAGCCTGTTCTACCAGGGTTTAGCTTAAAGTCGCCCTCGTTTGGCATAAGCACGCAAAGCACATTTGCGCCATGAATGTTTTCATCCACGCGCATGCGCATGCACGGCAAGCCGATCTCGCCAACAGTTGCTTCCATAAACATTTTGGCATCGTAGCGGCTGTTGCTGCGAAAAACGAGCGGTTTTGTAAATGCAACGCGGTTAAGCCCGTGCTCACGATTCAGTTTTTCAACTAGTTGGCTGTATGTGCTATCGGCTCCGATTCCGTAACCACGCTCGCGCATAGTGTTAATTGCGCTTTCATAGCCAACAATGTCTTTGTATTTAATAATGTGGCGGCGTACTGTGTTTTCGTCTTCTGAGGATTTTGCATTATTTTTAGAAGACTCGTCGACTTTTTTAGACGTTCCTGCACTTGCCTGCTTTGCAGCTTCAATGCGCTCAGCAATCGAGTTGCCGCTAAACTTAGGATTTTTGTACCCTGGGTTGTTCTTAAACTGCACGTCGATTGTGCCATCGCCTGTTTTTTCTACAGCCGATTTAATGCGGTTCATGACCTGCTCGATATCCATGTTGTCAGCAATTTCGCCAAGCGAGAGGCCCAAACCACTAAGTTTGTCGAGCATAAGGTTGTTGAGCTCCTTGCCCATTTTGTCCATTTGCTCATCTGTCATGTGGTTTTCAAGAAGCGCAAAAATCTGCTCGCACAAAGGCCTGTTTTTAATGCTAAGTGCTAGGCGCCATGCGTTTTGCAGGCCCGCAACAGAATTTTCGACGCTTTTTGCATCGCAGTTTTTGCCAACTTGATATGCCGCAATATACAAACTAATTGCAACATCAGCGTTGCCGGCACTTTCGGCATCGGTAGCAGCGCTAATTAAATTGCAAAACGACTCAAAGTTGTCGCCTTGAGTCGAGTTGTTTTGCGAGTTGTTTGTAAAGTCATCAGCCATGATAATCTCCAAAATTTGGAATGAATCCAAATGCTATAAACTTGCGCTTATTCTGCTGGCTTTTCTTCAGCTTTTGGCTCTTCTGCAGCTTCTTCAGCTTTTGACTCTTCAGTTGCAGGGGCTTCTTCTGCAGGCTTTTCTTCTGCCTTAGGTTCCTCAGCAGGTTTTTCTTCTGCGGGTGCAGCCTCTTCTGCTTTTGGCTCCTCAGCAGCAGCGTCTTCAGCCTTTGGCTCTTCTTTAACAGCTTCTTTTTCAGCCTCTTTTGCAGCTTTTGCCTCAGCTTCAGCCTGCTTTTTAGCTTTAGCTTCATAAAGCTTTGTGCGCTCGGCCTTTGCAGCAGCCTTTTCTTCGGCCTTTGCCTTGCGAGCCTCTTCAGCAGCAGCTAACTCTGCACTACGAGCAGCTTTCTTTTCTTCAGCACGCTTGTTGAGCACTGCCTTAGCATCGCCAAAGCGATTTTCGAAGCGCTCTACACGGCCACCGCTATCGATAAGCTTTTGAGTACCCGAGAAAAAAGGATGACATTTGTTGCAAATATCGACCTTAAGCTCAGGTTTTGTTGAACGAGTTTTGAACTTGTTTCCGCAGGTGCAGGTTACAGTGCACTCTACATAATCTGGATGAATTCCGTCTTTCATTTTTTTCTCCTATCCGCTTTGATTACCGACCAAAGCTAATTTCGGTGAGGCAGAATTTTAGCACAGGCAAGCGTTTTTGCTCTTCTTTTTTGGAATATTTGCAAACTTAATTAAAGTTAACTATTTTTTGACTGATGTGGTAACCCGCTAGCGTAATTTTGTGGCCAAGCTTACCTGGTAGCCCTGTACCCTGGCAAAGTATTTCTCGCCTGCACTTGGCAAACATGCTTGGGTTGTGGGATTTCATATATTCTCAAATATTTTTTCTATCGTTTTCATCAGCGTCAGTTCCGCGAAGGCGCAAAAAAACGTTGCAAATTACCATCATCATTCCAAGGTAATTAACCATATACCGAGCCAAGCGCTTGTACGGGATATCTTCATATTTAACGGCATCGATCATTGTGCGGGTAACGCGAAGCTGCTGGTCCATGCGGCCCATCATAACCTCTTCGTTAACGCTTTGGTCTTCGCGGCCGATAAAATAGCGGTACATGTCGGCGTCGATGTAATACATTGTTTTTACGTGCACAAGCGGCACATAAACAAAGATGTTGTCTACATAAAATGTGTGGCGAGGCAATTGCAGGCCCATGTTGTGGAGCATTTTTGTGCGGTAAATTACGCTGTGCATTAAAATGTACTGGCTAAGCTTAAAGTGGCCGACCTCGTCCCAGCCAAAAACGCGATTTGTCGGAAAAACGTTGCTGTAGCCCATCGATTGCTGCTTGCCTTCGTGCACTTTTTCGTAAACATAATTGCCAAGAACCATGTCGATTGCGCTGTCATCGGTTTTGCGCTCAAATTGATCGCGGAGCACGGCCATCACAAGCACCATTGCGTCGTAATCGAGCCAGTCGTCGCTGTCGACAACTTTAAAATACATACCACGTGCGTTTTCAAGGCCAGTGTTAACTGCAGCCCCGTGACCGCCATTTTCTTGATGAATTGCACGGCAAACTCCAGGGTATTTGGCCTCTCAGCGCTGGGCAATTTCTAAAGTATTATCCTTTGCACTTCCGTCATCAACAATTAGCACTTCGATATCATCGTTAACATTAAGGTCAACTATGCTCTGTATGCATTTGTCCATGTACTCGGCAGAGTTGTAACACGGAATTGCAAAACTGATAACTTTTTCTGACATTTAGGATTCCTCCAAAATTTTTGCGGAAAGGTCAAGCGCACGGTCGATTATAACATCCATGTTGTAGTACTTGTACTCAGCAAGGCGGCCAATTGCGTGGAAGTTTTCCAAATTTTTTGTCATGCTTAAATAGCGATTGTAGTGCGCAATATTTTCATCGCTCAATATCGCGTAGTACGGGACCTGCGTTTTTGGGTCGCTGTAGGCATGGCTGTATTCGCGCATGATTGTGGTTTTTGGGTTTTTCTGGCCGCTGAGGTGCTTAAACTCTGTGATTCGCGTAAAGTCTTCAGTTACAGTGTAGTTTACAGTGCCGGTTGGCAGCGCTTGCTCTTTGTTGAGGGTTTCAAACTCAAAGCTAAGCGTGCGGTATGGAAGCCTTCCAAATTTGCAATCAAAAAACTCATCAAGCGGACCTGTAAATACGATTGTTTTGTCGAAGCGCTCGCCCTGGATTTTAATGTGGTCGAGCGCGGTTTCATCAGCATTATATGCAAGCTCAAAAACGCTCTCGGCAGCAACGCCTGTGCACACAACGATGTTAATGTGTGCGAGGATGTTTTCAAAAAGCGCAGTGTAGCCTTCCTTTGGCATGCACTGATAAGTGTCCTGAAAATAGCGGTCGTCGCGGCTCAGGAAAACAGGCACGCGCGCGGTTACACTTGGGTCGACCTCTTCAGGGGTATCGCCCCACTGCTTCATTGTGTAGTGCAAAAAGACGTTTTCGTAAATGAAATCGGCAACTTCGGCAAGGTCAGCATCGTTTTCTGCGCGGAGCTCATTTATTGTAACCTTGTGCTCGTCGCCAAACTTTTCAACAAGCTTTTCAGTTAAGCGATGGGCTTTTTCCTCGCCAAAAGCGATTTCCATACTTGTTTTGTTAAACGGCACAGGCATGTATGTGCCATACCAGTCAGCCACAACGCGATGCTCGTAAGGGCGCATCTCGCTATACTTGTGCATGTAATCGTTTACGCGAGCAATGCTTGTATGAAAAATATGCGGCCCGTAGTTATGAATGAGAATTCCGTCGTCGTTGTAGCTGTCATACATATTTCCGCCAATATGCGGGCGTTTTTCCAAAATTAAAACACGCTTGCCGCCGTCTGCGAGCTCGCGTGCAACAACAGCTCCAGCAAAACCAGCACCCACAATAACTGCATCAAACTCCGCGGCCTTAACTTTATTTGTATCCTTGTAATTAACCTGACCCATGCTAAACCTCTAACTCATGTTTACATGTTTTGGGCCTGAACAGCTGTGATTGCAACAACGCCTACGATGTCATCGGCAACGCATCCGCGGCTAAGATCGTTAACAGGTGCAGCAATTCCCTGGGTAACCGGGCCATATGCCTCGGCATGAGCCAAGCGCTGAACAAGTTTGTAGCCGATGTTTCCGGCATCAAGGTCTGGGAAAATGAGCACGTTAGCATGCCCTGCAACCTTGCTTTCTGGGGCCTTAAGCTCGCCAACCTCTTTAATAAGCGCAGCATCTAGCTGAAGCTCGCCATCCAAAGCAAGCTCTGGGGCAAGATCCTTGGCAATTGCAGTAGCCTCGACAACTTTTGCGGCGTCATCATTTTTTGCAGAGCCCTTTGTGCTGTGGCTAAGCATCGCCACGCGCGGCTCGGCGCCAATAATATTTTTAAAGCTCTTTGCGCTGTTCACGGCAATGTTTGCAAGCTTATCGGCATCCGGCTGCACCTCAAGCCCGCAATCGCTAAACACAAACGTACCATTTTCGCCAAGCTCGCAATTTGGCACAATCATCACAAAAAAGCTGCTCACATATTTAACACCAGGCGCAGTCTTTAAAATTTGAAGCGCAGGACGCAAAACATCGCCGGTAGAATGGCACGCACCTGAAACCATACCGTCGGCACGCCCACTTTTTACAAGCATAACACCAAAATAAAGCTCATCGCGAACAAGCTCAGCGGCCTGCTCTGGGGTCATACCCTTCTTTTTGCGAATTTCGCAAAGCTGACCTGCAAGCTCAGGAGCAAGCTCGCTAGTTTTTGGATCGATGATCTGCGCACCCGTTAGATCAAACTCACTAGCAGCAATATCAGTTGCATCGCCAAGAATAATCAAGTTGGCAATTCCGGCCTTAAGCACCTTTTCGGCAGCCTCGAGCGTGCGAACATCGCCGCCCTCTGGCAGCACAATCGTCTTTTTGTCGGCCTTGGCCTTGGCAATGGTTTCGTTTAAAAATTCAGACATAATTTCCTCCTAAATCAATCCGCGAATATTATAGCCATTTTGCTAGTCGGCATTTGTTAGATAATTTTGGATTTTTTCGATATCAGGCGTGTAGAGCTCGAGGTAGCGCAGCCAGCACTGCCCATAGTACGCAAGGTCAAGCGTGCTGAGGCTCGCGTACGCAGGCGTTTTTGTAATGCTGTGCAAAAAGCTATCGACCCTAATTGCCACAAGCGCGTCGGCCTCGGGGCTGTGTGAATCAAGCCCAAAGCCGGCATGCAAAAACTCGCGGTAATTCTCGCAAATCTGCTCGTAACTCTCGCCCGCAATGCACTCAAGCAGCATGCAAAACTGGCTGGCGGTATCGTAATCCTGGCCCGAAACAATGCACACGTCCCGCGCCCCGCTGGCACAAATTGCCTGCACAGCGGCCAAAATTTTGCGCCGGCTATCGAGCTTTTTCATGTTGAGGTTTTCGATGTCAAAATCTTCGCGCAAATTAAAAACTGTCTGATTTTCAGCCAAAACTGTGGAGCTGGTTCCCACATGTAAATTTATTGCTAGCTTGTCCCCCTCAACCGGAACTGAAACCGAACATTTGTTTGCTTCTGCAATAGCGCTCCCACCCAGCTCGATTGCGCTGTACGCGGACGGGTCCCAGAGGCTTACAGTGATTGTTTGCCCAGGTTGTGCGCTAGAGGTTAAGTTTGGATCGCTGTCGGCGGTGCTTTCGACCGAAACCTCGCTGTCAGTAATTTTTAGGAAGCCTTCTGACGAATTAAGATATGGCCCCGAAAGCGCGGGCGTTTGCGAAAAATCGGCGCCGTAGCCCACCTGCAGAG
>R07__coassemble_323_pt1 | contig 17657 bp, 22 predicted proteins | sample R07__metabat2_high_PE_011 | metagenome-assembled genome bin R07 | reverse complement strand
ATTACAAGCACATGAAGTTCATTTAGTTATGGCGCAAGCCAGCTTGTATTTACATATAACGACAACGCAACAACAAACGCTGACCCTAACTTTGAGTCTACATCAACAATCATTGCTAACCCGAAAGATGGCTATGAATTTGCAGGCTGAGACGTTGTTAGCGTTCCTGATGGCACAAGCATATCAGACACAAGCGGAAAGATTGTTTACAACGGCACATACGTTTATCAGGCTAAATTTAAACAAGTAGAAGATGAGCCAACATATGTAGAGGCTTCTTCAACACCAGGGACCTCCGACAAAAATACTTTTGAATATGTTCTTGTGGCTTTAGCTTTGGCTGGTATTGTTACTGTATCTGTTAAATCCTGAAATCAATAAAGCTGTTATTTAACTGTCTGCATACTGTATAACTGTTACAACACCTGCAGGCAGTTTATGACACATTAAATAGTAGTTGTTTGATCAACCAACAAATCATTTACAAGAATTAGTCAAATAATAATACGAGAAACAAGCAAAACGTAAACGTATTAGTTGCGCTTACTCTTGCGACGAGCAAGGCTACAAATCGCCAGCCCAAACAAGCCAGCAAGAATCAACATACCATACAAACACATTGTAGTTACATCGCCGGTTTTAGCAGAACTGTCTGTTTGTGGCTCGATGGTTGGCTCATCACCAGGTTCTTCAGGGTCGTCCTTGTGCGCTACATCAACTTTTGTTAAAGCGTAATCGCTAAACTTGTCAGTTGCAAAATCGAGCACAAACTTCTCGCTATTGTATGTGGTTGGCATAACTTCAACTTCATCTTCATGGTTGCGAATTAATCCAAATGTGCGGCTTTCAAGAGTTTTGTCTGGACGCATATTCTCAGGAATTGTCAGCATGATTTCTACAGGAGTAGAAGTCTGCGAAATCTGCTGAACAGCAGTAGACCCAACCTGTTTATACATCGAAATATCATTATACTGAGCCACATCACATTCGTTTTCTTTTGCGGCAGAATCCAAAGCTTTCTTAGAATCTGCACTAATTGTTTTGCTGATGTCTGTAATAGATACCCAAATACGAATTCTGCCACCCATTACAGCGTTAGAAATTTCATCTGCAGTTACAGTCTGTTTTACAATGTCTGCAAGCGAAGTAACAAACTCGCCCTCACACGATGTGTCATCACTTTTAACCTCAGCAGTAATATCCCCTAGCGATTTAATGTCGTCGTCTGTATCGCCCAAAACACCAAAGTGTATAACCTTTGTTCCACTAAAGTTACTTGTGCCAGAAAGTGTCATATAGTAGCGCCCTGGAGATGTGACTTCATTGCCATCAACGTTATAAGTAACATCCATATCCGCCACCTGAACAGATGCAATATTTTGTGTTAATGTTTGAGTTGGGTGATCTCTATCTCATATTAGCAAATCACCAAGTTTAACCTCAGCATCAGCAATATCGCGCGGATCGATTGTAAATTCAGCATATGTGCCAACAATGTTATAGTTGCATGCCAGTGTTTGGCCATCGTATTGTGGCCCGTCGTAAAAAAGTTGGCCATAGCCTTCCTCATTAGGATAAACATATGTATCAGCATCTGCAGCTACAGTTGTAAACTCGCCGCTAATGTTTTGGCCTTCAATAACGCCAGGACCAGAAATCTCTTCACCATATGCATCAACATGAATAATGTTGTTGTTGTCATAGCCTGAAGTAAGGGTTTCAGCATCATATACCTTGCTTGCGCGTGTGCTTATAAAAATATTGCGCGGCTTAATGTTTCAGTTTTCTTCGATGGTTGTTCCTGAATAATTGCCCTTACCTGAAATCTTTGAGGTATATGAACCACTTTCTAGAACATTTGTTTGATAATCACAAATATATTCGAAATCTGTTCCTTCGATAAGCTGAATAGGATCCTCGCCCAAACCTATATCGTAGGCAGTAAACGATGGGCGCTGAGCTGTGCCGTCATACTCTGGTATAACTTCGTCAGTGTACTTAATATCGCCAGAATATATAACGCGTGGAGTGATTTCGATTGTGCAGTCATAGTGAATTACATAGTTTGTAAGTTTTGTGTTTGTACCTGCAGTTGGGGCCTGCACTTCTTCTACTTTGTTTGTTTCATTAGAGGTTTTGTATATGCCAACATTAACGCCGTCAGTCTCTACAGATCCTGTAATAGCCTGATTGCTAAGCCCTTCGGCCTGCTGTTTTGTTTGGTTTGCGCTAGCAACTCAATTACCTGTAGAATCTTTAACAGCATCAAACATGTTATCGAAGGTGTATGAAACTTCATGCTTAGCATTTGTGTATGGCTTGCTCTCGTTAGGTGTTGTAATGGCAATATCGCGCGGCACAACATTTCAGCAATCAGAAATTGTGATTTCGCCTCCACTTAAAATAGATGTTTCAGAAGGTCTGATACTAATATCGTAGCCAAGTGCATCCTCCTCAACATCAACATCACGCTGAGCTGTGATATCTAGAATATACTGCGATGGATCGACGACATTAGCACCAATCTTAAGTTTAAATGTAGGAACCTGTTCGCTACCATTAAACACAGGATTTGTAATTTCGTAAGAAGAATCCTTAATTAGATCTTCGATGCTCTTTTTGCCAATAATTAAAATGCTATCGTATGAAACATCATAATTAATTGCCTTGGCGCCTTCTTCAAATACTGGGCCTTCGACAATTTCGATTGTGTTGTTTTCAGCGCCTGTCTTGTAAGTATAACTGCCAACATTGCTGTCGATGGTTCTGAGTTTGCCAGTAATCTTTTCGCCAGAAACAATATTTGCTACCTCGGTGTAGAGCTCTGTATTGTTATCAGATGTGTAGCTGTATTCAAATTTTTCGCCAGTATATGTACCCTGAACTTGCGAGGTTTGTATGGTTACCTGCCTTGGAACTAACTTCCACGAAACTGCAAACGAACCTGAGTAATTGCTAGTTTCAGAAGCGGTAATTGTGATGGTATGCTCTACGTTATCGACATCCTTAATTTGGTCGCCTGTAGCAATTACATCGTTTGTTGTAAGTGTTAGCCCAGTTACTTTGTCTTTAATAGTTACATCTGGGCGCTGAGAAGTGCCGTTGTAAGGCAACTCATTTAAGTAAGTTACATCAAACTTATCCTTAAACTCCTCTTGAGACATTGTTTTTTTGTTAATTGTTAATGTTAGGTTATAAATAAATGTGTAGTTTTTGGCCTTTGCTGTAGAAGAGGTTCCATCGGCTGTGCTTACAGATATCTCATTTGTATTGTCTGTTGTGTCTTTAATGTATGTTTTTGCGTTAAAGCCCGCAGTGGTTGCAGTTTCATACATTGTTTCGCCATTTTTAAGGCCAACATAATCGCTTGTGCGGCCCCCTTCTGTAGAAGAGCTTAAATCATAGCTAAGGGCTTCGCCATCGTATGTTTTGCTGGCACCCTCGGTATTTGCAATTGTTACATAAACATAAGTTGGAGTAATACTAAATGATGCAGCGCTGTATGTAATTGTAAAGTTAGTTAGTGCAACATCGGTCTCGCCTTGCTTTACTTGTAGCGTTGTAGTAACCTTACCAGCAGTTTCTGTGGAATATGTGCCTACATCAGCCCCACTTGTAGTGTATGTGCCGGTGTATGTTTGCCCAGTGATAGCACCTGTTACATCTTGGTTTTTAATTTCATATACAAGCGCATCGCCATCATAGGTTTTTGTTGTGTTAACCGACTGGCTTGCGCTTACAGTAATTGCCTTTTTAGCTATAGTTCATTTGCATGAAATAGCAGTACTTGTTTTGTAGTTGCCAGTTCCGCTAATTGCAAAAATGTAATTAGTCCCTGTAGAGTTGGCCTCTGTTTGGGACGTGGAATTAACAGCAAAATCTGTGTCTTTAACAAGTGTTGTGTCTTTATATTTAACAGCAAAATTGCTTTCGTTTGTTGGATTGTGCTCTGCACCATCGTAGGTGTATGCATCAGTGTATGTAATAACCAAATCGCCGTTGGCAATATCTTCATCGCTAATAATTTTTTGTGTAATACTTAGCTTACATGCATCGTAATTGATGTTTTGCAAGTCGTAGTTGCCTGCAACTGTGCTGCCCTGAGCTGCTACATCCGAAGCAACAATACCAGCAGGAGTTTGGTCCATGGTGTAATCGCCTACTACCGAGCCGCTAGATGTAAGCTTTCCTGTAAGCTCATCTCCTGAAACTATTCCAACAAAATCAGAAGGCACAAGAGAAGCTTCCAATACAGTGCCATCGTATTGCTTAGTGGCAGTTTTCTTAACAGTTAGGCTTTGCTTGGTAATAGAGAGCTCAGCATCGTATTTAATACTAAAGTTAGTTGCGCTTACAGCTTTGTTGTTCTTAGTAAATGATAAATACGAAACAGTAATTGCATCGTCGCTAGATTTATACGTGCCAACATCGGCGCCCACAGTTGTAAGTGTAGCTTCTGCCTGAACACCAATAGCATCAATTAACGTTTTGTCGCCTGTAGTAGTATCGTTATCAATAAGATCGTACTGCAAAGGAGTTTTGCTGTAAACCTTGGTGGTTTTGTTGCCAGCGGCAGTATCAGTTGCCGAAATGCTAATACTTAAAGGAGTAATCTTTCATTCTTTTGTGATGCCTTCTGTGCTGCTATAGTTGCCAGCCCCACGAACTGTAAAGCTATAGGAGCCTGAAGTGTTAGCTTCTGTTTGAGCACTAGATGTTAGTGTGTAGTCGGTGCCCTTTGTAAGAGTTGTGCCCTTATATGTAACCGCAAAATTATCAAGAGTTGTTGGATCTTGGGCGCTTGCATTGTATGTAAGCGAATTTGTATATGTAACATCGAGGTCTGCAGCAACAAAAGCCGAAGCATTAATAGTAAGTGTGCCAGAATATGTTATTGTGTAATTTTGAGTGCTAGTTTGTGGCTCAATACTGCTTGTAACAACAACTTCTTCGCCTTCTGAGCTGTAAGTATATGTACCTTTAGCAGAGGAGGCAGATTTTGCGTTGCCAGTTATAACATCTGTGCCCTTAATGCCAGAAACTGTAACGCCATTTGTGGTTTTATTACTTGCAAAATCTACGCTTAAGACACTTCCATCAAAGTCTTTTGAGCAATTAAACGCAACAGAAAGCGCAGCTTTTGTAATTGTTAGTTTAAGGTCATAAGTGAGAGTGTAATTTTTGACAATGCTTTCGGTAGGCTCAGTAAGTACAAGGCTATTCTTTTCAGCTGAGCTAACATATGTATACTCGCCAACAGATGATGCCGTAGTTGCAACGCCAACAGTGAGCGTGTCGCCCGACAAAATATTGCCATCACTGTATTTAGCGCTTGTAACACTGTATGATTTACTAATGTTTTCTGCAGTATACTGAGCAGTTTCATCAATAACGACACTTGCCTGTTTTTTAGCAATTTCAACAGAGCCCGAATACGTAATTTTGTAGTTTGAAAGCGTTGCAGCTTTAATGTTGTTTGCTGCGTCGACACGGCCAGCCAAATCGCTAAATACAAGTTTGCCAGCAGTATCTGTTGCGGTTGTGTCATTTGTGTAAACACCAGCGCTGCTGCCACTTGTAGCCACACTTACACTTAAGCCCTCACCAGCAGCAAGCCCGCTTATAATGCTGTTGCCTGAGCTATCTGTGCTTGTATCGTTATAGGTAGCACTAAATGCTTGCTTGTCGTATGTCTTGCTTTCAGAAACATTAACAGTAACTTCAGCTGCTGCAATCTTGTATTCGATTGTTTTAGAACCAGTATAAGATGAACCACTTTTGCCAGTAAATGTAATGGAATATGTTCCAACGTTTACTCCTGTGGCTGTGCTTACAGTGTAGTCTGTATCTTTAACAAGAACCGTTTCACCATTTTTAACAGGCACAGCATCAATTGTGGTTTGGTGTGTTGTGCCATCATAAACCAATGCATCTAGCCCGCTTGTGTCAAACGTTAGCCCTGCAATTGTTTTTGAGCCAATTGCCATGCTTACGTCATATGAAACAGAATAGTTTGCAGTAACATCGCTTGACCCTGACATAACCACAACATTGCTTGCAGTAATTGTGCTTTCTTCACTATTAAGCGCATAAGTGCCTGCTTCTGCCGAATTTGTGGAAAGCGTTCCAGAAATTACATGGCCATCCACCAAGTTAGATGTAACATCGTTTGTAATATTTGCGCTTAGTACACTTCCATCAACATCCTTATCGGCAGACGTTGTAACTTTTACGCTACGCGCAACAATCTGCCACGGAAGTGCAAAGTCGCTAGCTACTGTAAAGTTGCTGTTTGCTCCACATTTAATATAAATGTTGTAGCCCTCGCCTACGTTTGTTTGTTTTGTGCTTTTGTCGGTATCGATAACAAAATCGTCAGCATTAAGTGCTGTTTGAGTACTTCCAGAAGTTATTGTTGCAGAAACGTCAGGCAGCTGAGCTGATCCGTTATATGTTAGCTTGTCGCTATAGCTAAACGATACTGGGCAGGATTCGTCATTGCTGATTTCGGCCTTGTTTATTACAAGAGTAATGTTAGATGTTTTTGTAAATGTAACATTAACATTACTATTGCTGTAGCTCATCTTGCTAACATCGACATCAAATGTGTATGTGCCTGCCGTTGTTCCGCTTGCTTCGCATGCGCTTGCAAACGCCTCGCCATCGTACAAAACATTGCGCCAATCGAACATTTGTTTGTAAATACTTGATGAATCTGGCGTAAATGTGGCGCCTTGAACAGTTTGCTCGGTTCCGTTGTAGGTAACCGTTTTTGAGTTTCCTGCAAAGCTAACAGCGATTGCAGGAGCTGTCATTGTTCATTCTTTGGAATATGTGCCGGTAAAATTGCCTTTTCCTACAATTGTGGCCGTGTATGTGCCTGCATATTTGGCACTATTTCCGGAAACTGTAAAGTCTGTTCCCAAAACTAAATCAGTGCTCAGATACTGTAAAGCGCATTCAGTTGTTTGAAGCGAACTGTCATACACTAGATCGCTGACAGATTTAGAAACATCACTATCTGTTATGTCTTTTTGGTTAATAGTAAGCTGAGCTTGTGTGCGAACAAGTATAACAGCTTGTGTGTTGCCTGTTGTGTCGTTGTATGCAAAACTGCTGGCGGCAAACTCAGATTCGTAGTCGCCTGCATCTGTAGCAGCAATAATAGGTGTTGCGCTTTCGCCAGTGTAGGTTAGGTTGTTAGCATCAAACAAGCCTGTTGTTGTTTTTTCTGTTGCAGTGTAGCCACCGGCAGGCATAATCTGCTTTTCGGTGTAGTCGAAGGTATATGACTTTGTTGTACCATCGATATATATCTGAAGCTGTGCCGGACTAATTTTGTATTCAAAAGTTTTAGAACCTGTATAGTTTGAGCCTATGCCGTTAACAGTAACTGAATATGTACCGACATCTGTAGCCGTTGGAGCAGACTCAGAGGATGTTACAGCTGTGAAGTCTGTTCCCAAAGTAAGCGATGTGCCATTATTGCTAAATACAAATGTTGGGCCCTGAGCGCTTCCACTGTAAACAAACTCAAGAGGATCTGCGTAGCCATCAACTTCTAAAATGTTCTTTTGTGTAATTGAAAGCACGCCATCTGTTACTTGGAATGTTACATCTACATTTGCACTATCTGCGTATGCAAAATCGCCGGCAGCTAGCCCCATATTATACGTGCCTACACTTGTGCCTGATGCTTTGCAGCTGTTAGAATCAGGTGTGATATTTAAGGTATTAACAACAGCGCTCTCACCAGTTGGGACATCTTCTGATGCAGTGTAGCCCACAACACTTTGCTCTGCTGCAGAATAACCTACTGTTGCGCTATTGCCTGTAATATAAACTGTGCGCGTAGCCTTAGAAATTGTTCACTCTTTTGTAGCAGTCATGCCCTCGAAGTTGCCAATACCCGTAAGTGTAATTGTGTATGTACCTGCAAGTGTTGCACGAGTGCCAGTTGCCACAAAGTTAGCAGGGTCAATTGTTAGCCCAGATGCGTCTTTTACGCTCTGAATACTTGGGCCTTGCTCTTTGCCGTTGTATACAAAATTATCGCTGTCGAGTGTTATTTCGCCAAATTCTGCCTTTTTTATAGTTAGGCTGCCGTCATCTACAATTCAGTTATTAATGATAATAAATGCAGAATTGCTGTTGTCGTAGCTAAAGTTGCCAAGGCCCATTACATATACACCAACATCGGTGCCGCTCACAGTGCAATTTGCACTAGGAGGAGTAATGCTATCAGCAACAATTAACTGATCGCTTTGGGCAACCTCGGTTGTGCCATCAGCGTAATATTCAGTGATTGTGTAACCAGATGCGGTTTGCTGCATACTGTTATATGTAACTGTCTCATGAGTTCCATTAATTTTTACAGTACGTGTCGCGCGTGTAATAGTATAAGCAAATGTTGTGCTGCCAGAGTAATTGCTGCTATCTTTAGCAGTTATAGTTACAGTGTAGTTGCCAGGATTAATAGACAACGAATCATCAACATATTCAAAATCAAACTGATCTGTTACATCTGTGTTGCCATCCAATACTGTAATATCAGTTGGTTTTTGCGTCTTGCCAGTATATTCAAACGAAGATGTACCACTTGCGGTAATAGAATCCGAAAGCACGCTCTTTTGCCTAATTATAAGTTTAGGATTGTTAACGACCTCGACCGCTGCACCACTATATGTGCCAGCAATGTTTGAAGCTTCGTATGTGCCTGCATCGGTTTTGTCTGATATTGTCGAAGAAGTTACAGTTAAATTGCTTTCATCAAAATCTGAGAAATTAGCAGTTACATTGTATGTTTTTCCATCACTAAAGCTTGTAGCATCTAAACTGTGCGACGCTCCATCATAATCAATTGTTTTGCTACGCCCAGTAATATAGACCGTATTTGCAACTGGAGGCTCAAAAATAGTTAATGTAGATTCATTGCTTATTTCGTAGTTAGCTTCACCTTCATCGGCAAAAGCCTTCTGGATTGCAGTTAGCAAATTGTCATTATCTGCTTCAGGTTGTGCAATTATTGTTCCATCGACCTTAACAGTTGTTTTTAAGTTGGTAAGCCTGTATGTGCCAACTTCAGCCGAATTGGTTTCGATTGTCCCGGTAATTACCTGGTCGGCAACACTTCCATCAACTTCAGCCGATTTAATATTGTGAACAAGAGTGCTTTGGTCTGCTTGTTTGTAAGCAGTTGCATTAATAGTTAACAATCGTTTTGTTATAGTTACTTTGTTTTGAGCAACTATTCCCTCTTCAAGGGTCGTGTCGCCTGCAACAAATTCTGCGCTAACGTTTGCATCATCATAAACAAAATCACTAGCTACAAAATTTCTAACATATATGCCAACGTTTGTACTGCCAACGCTTGTATCTGCATTGTTTGCAACACCTGCTCGCGATGCATCAAAAAGTTTGGTGTTTAAACTGTCAGCCGCAATTGCAAAACTGACCCCTGATACTTCCTTGTAGTAGCCATCGTATTCAACATTGCGGCTGTTACCAGTTACTGCAATTGTCATGCTAGCTTTAGCTATCTTTCATGATGTGTCATAAATTGTGCCTTCATAATTATTAATACCAGAAATGTTTACATAGTATGTGCCTGAATCTGTAGCAGTTGTTATACCTGCAACCGTAAAATCAATTCCTTGTTTAAGCACTACAGAGCTCTCGCCCGATGTGCGTACAGTTAAGTTTGCAGTTTTAATGTTGCCATCATAAGTGTAGTCGGTAGAAGATATGCTGCACTTAGTAATATCTGCTGCTTTAATAGTTAAGAATCCATCATTTAATAGCACGAATAGGCAATTAATGTTGCTATCACCGTAGCCAAACATCGAAGGATTTATTCCCATGGCATAGCTTCCGAGTTCTTTGCCTGTTGCGCTAAATTGTTTTTCACATGTTACAAGCGACGCATCAAAAAGGCCAGTCGCGCTTGTTTCTATAACAGTGTAGCCAAAATCTGTTTCATCTGTTTGCGTGCTATCAGGATACGTAATGTTAGATCCAGTGTATTCTCTTGTGGCGTTTTTGCCGATAATAGCTAAAACCATATTTGCTTTAGAAATTGTTCAATCTACGCTTCGTGTGCTAGTTGAATCGTAATTGCCCATTCCTTGTATGGTGATGGAATAAGTTCCGGCATCCTTAGCGCTTGTAACTGAACCATCTACAATCTTGTAATCTGTGCCTTCAACCAGGTTAATGTCGCCAGTGCTTACAGTGACAATCGTCGATTGAGTTTGGCCATTATATGTTTTGTTAACTGCTGAAATTGTTACTGAATCAAGCGTTTTAGCAGAAACCGTAACTGAACCATCTGTAACAGTAATTATTGAATTTACATTAGCATCAGCGTAATAAAAATCAGCTTCGCTAAGGCCCATATTGCTTGTGCCGATTTCGGTGCGCGTTGCAGCGCGAGTTTGCTTGCAAACAAGCTTTGTTACATCAAAGAGCCCTGTGATGTCTACAGTTGTATCGTAGGCCACCTCGGTTGCACTGTAACTTGATGCGCTGTGAGCACTTCCATCGTATGCAAAATTTACATTATCGCCCGTTACAGCAATCTTCATATTGGCTTTTACAACAGTAAGCTTAGCTGTGTTGTATGAAATATCGTATTGGCTAGATACTTCATTTCCTGCAATGTCATAAACTTTAACGTTTGATACACGTGTAGAAGTGTACTCACCAACATTTGTTAGCTCATTGTTTGTTCATCCCTGAATAACAGCATAATCATTGCCAACAAATCCGGCACTGCCAGCCTCGGCCCCGCTGTATGTAACTTCGCTATCAAGAAGGCTATGCTTAGCACCATTGTATGTAAATGTTCTGCTTGTTGGGTTAACCTGAAGTTTAGCAGGCACAATGTTCACAACAACGCTGTATGAAATACTAAAGTTTTTAAGGATACTTTCGTCTGTAGAAAGCTCAACTTTGTAGTCGGTATCTTTTGTTGTGTATGAGCCAACTGTTGCTTTAGTAGTAGTTACAGTTCCGTTGATGCCTACTGGCATTACGCTAACTCCGGCCCAAGTGGTATTATCGTTAGTAATTTGACTATCATAAATTTGCCCATCGTAGGTTTTTGTTGCCGAAAATACCATCGTTACATCTAACCTAGAAATTGTTCAGTTAATACCTGTGATGCTACCAGTATAGTTGCCACTGTTTGTAGCAGTTACAGTAATGGAATATGTTCCAGAATTGGTGCCACTTGCTCCTGTAACTTCAAAATCATCATTAGTTAAGCTACCATTGTTGTCTTTATACACAACATCTGGTGTAATTGTGTTTCCAGAATAAGTAAAGTCAGTTGTGTTCATCGTTACCATATCGCGAGTTAACGCTTTTTTATTAATGGTCAGAGTACCATCAATAACCTTAAATGTAACAGAACTATTTCCATCGTATGTAAAGTAATCTGAGCTAAGGCCCATCTGGTATGTACCAGCATTAATTCCAACTACATAAGCGGAAATTCCAGTTTGCAGATGGATTTTAGATTCGTCGAACCCATCAAAAGTAGCAGTTGCAGTGTATCCTGTTACAGAATGTTGCTGGCCATCAAAGGTAACAGTGTCATTATTGCCGACAATAGTAATTGTGTCCTCAGAATTTGTAATAGAAATTACAACGTTGTAAATAATGTTGTAGTTTTCGGCCTTGGCTCCAGATTCATAAGTAAGTGCAGGTGTAAATGTAGCATCGGTTGTACCAGCTTGAGTAAATACATTTGCCACACCCGAATTTGTTGTCAGGTTTGCAGAAATTTGCTCAGCACCAACAGTGCCAGTTGCAATGATGCCGCTAACAGTTTTTGCTTCGCCATCATATTTAAACCCTTCGCTTGCAGTAATAAGCGCATTTGCCTTAGCAATATTTAGGGTTGTGTCGTTAAGCTTGTTAAATGTAACATCAACGTTGTCACTATCGGAATAACCGAGTTTAGCCACATCAATTGTGTAAGTATATGTGCCAGCATCTGTTGCACTTGTAGAAATTGTTCCACCACTGTAATTTACATATGAGCTTTCAAAATATTTAGCACTGCTGCTGTAAGTTGCACCGCTAACTGAATGCGAAGCACCATCATATATTGCATCCACAACATTTCCTGATACATCTACGGTCATACTTGCTTTTGTAATATTTCATGTGCATTGTTTTGTTGTGTTTTCGTCGTAGTTGCCAAGGCCTTTTAACGTTATTGTGTATTGGCCAACATTTTTTGCAATTTGTGTAGAGCTATCACTAACAACTTCATAATCGGTGCCCTCCTCAAGTGTGCGAGCACCCCATGTAACACCTAATACTGTCGTTTGATTTTCGCCATTATAAATTGCATCGGCAGTGGTAATTGCCACTTCGCTCATGTCGATTTTTGTAACAGTTAAATAGCCATCTTCTATAACAATGTTTGCTTCTACATTTTGATCGTTATAGTTAAAGTCAGAGGCGCTTAAGTTCATGTAATAAGTGCCAGCATCTGTGCCACTTGCAATTGCCGAATTGCTATCTGGAGTTAACTCAGAAATCTTAAATAGCGAACTTGTACTTGATGCACTAAAACCTTCAGATGAAAGCTGCTGGCCTGTGTAGGCTAAAGTTTCTTGCTTGCCTACTACGTTAATATCAATAGAAGCTTTTTCAATTTTTCACTCGCGAGTGGCTGTGCCAGTGTAGTTGCCTACACCCAAAATTGTTGCAGTATATGAATCTGCAGCGGTGGCAATAATTCCACTTGCAGAATAATCAGTTCCTTCAACTAAATCTTTAGAAGTTGTTCCGATTGTGTCAGAAACACTCAGTGTTGGGCCAATTGCAGATGCTGCATAGGTTAAATCTGTGTTAGAAAGCGTTACCAAACTGTTTATGTCTTTTGCATTAATAGTTAATGCGCCATCTGAGGTGAGTTCTAATACAGCAGAAACATTTGTGTCACTGTAGGCAAAGCAATCGGTTGTAAGCCCCATGTAATAAACTGATGCATTTGTTCCGGTTGCTTTGGCTTCTTTGCTCGAAGTTAAATACGTGGCGTTGTAGTTTCATGTTGTGCCAAAACCAAAGTCATCACTGCTTGCATTTACAGTGTAGCCATTAACAGATTGCAAAAGGCCGTTGTAGGTAACGCTAGAGGTGTTTCCAGCAATTTGAAGCTTGAGTTTTGCTTTGTTTATTGTTCAACTTAATTGAACTGTACCTGTATAGTTAGATCCTGCAGCGCCTGATACAGTAATAGTGTATGATCCTGCATCTTTTGCTGTTACTGTGCTACTTGCAACTACAACACTATATTGCGATGCATCAAGAGCAGTTGTGCCATCTTCTGCAAAAGCATTAATTGTTGGAGTTTTGTCAGTTCCATCAAAAGTAAAGGTGCTTTGCGAAAGGCTAAACTTTATGTTGCTTAGCTGCTTTGGGCTAATGGTTAATTTGCCATCGACGATATTTCAGTCTGTGACATCAACATTCTGAACATCATCATAGCTAAACATGTTTTCAGTTAAGCCCATGGAATATGTTCCAACATCTGTGCCGCTTGCTATGGCTTCTCCACTTAAGCTGACTTTATCTGCGCTAAATCAAGTTTCCGCCGATGGCGTAGCAACCGTTGCAGTGTAGCCCGAGATGCTTTGTTCCGCGCCACTGTAAAGCCTGCTATCAGAGTTGCCAGTGATGTTAATTTCAATAGATGCCTTTGTAATAGACCACTCCAGGTTTGCAATAGAACTTGTATAGTTTCCTGTTCCTGTAACAGTTGCGTAGTAAGTACCAACATTTACGGCCTCGCCATTTGTGACTGTAAAGTCGCGCTTTGTTAAGGTTGTAGAACCATTTTGTATGGTAAATGTTGGGCCCTGAGCCTTTCCATTGTAAACAAACGATGTAGGTGAATAGCTAGCTTCTACCATTTCACGGGTGATTTCTTTAGGGTCAATCTTTAGCCAGCCGTCTTCTACAACAATCTCATAATACTCAACACTTTCATCTTTGTATTCAAAATCGCTGCTCTCGAGCCCCATAGAATATGTACCAGCATTAACGCCGCTAGCCACTGCACTGTGCCCACTCTTTATACTAAATTTAGATTCATCAAAGCGGCTGTCAGAACCCGAAACCGTGAACCCTGTAATTTGTTGGGTTTGTCCGTTGTATTCTGTTTTGGTTTCGGCGTCATTAGAAGAATGATTACCCTTAACAGTAATTACAAGCTGAGTTTTAATGTTAAGAATAACTGCGTATTCAATTGTGTAGTTGTCTTCTAAAGTCCCTTGTGCATAATTTAAATCAGCAGTAAAGTAAGGGATTTCTTTTGCAGTGCCTTCAGTGTTATAAACACCTTCCTCGTCTGTATTTGTGGTAAGTGAGCCTGTGATCTTCTGGCCAGAAACAAGCCCTATAACTTCATCTGTTGTGATGTTGTGTGCAAATTTCTTGCCAGCAGAATACTGCATAGAATCATTTACTTTAATTGTGACCTTTGCAGGGCTAATCTTTACATAACCTGGCGTGTAATTAATTGTTGCATCGATGTTAGTGTCAGTGTAGGCAAAATCATCGGCCTCTAGCTCTTTGCCATTTGCCTTTAAATAGTAAGTACCAGCATTTGTACCAGTAGCAGAACAACTTGTAGAACCAGGAGTTAAATAATTAAGCGAAAACAGTTTTGTGTTTGTGGCGTTTTCGCCAGTTGTACGCTCTGCAGCACTGTATCCGTATGCAGATTTTGCCTTGCCGTTGTATGTAAAGTTTGTAACATCGTCCTCGATACTACCTACAACATCAATTGTCATCTTTGCTTTATTGATAGTGAACGAGCCAGCGTCAGTTAAATCGACATTGTAGTTAGCAGTAACATCAGTGCTGCCCGAAACAATCTTTATGGCTGTAACCGTTATATTGTTATATGTACCTGCGTTTTTGCCAGTATTGTTAGAAGAAAATGTAGTGTTGCTATTCGATAGAGTATGCCCAGAAACAAGCTCGTCATCACCCACACTTACAGCCTCTGTACCAAGGCAGTGAGTTTTTGCATCGTATGTAAACTCTACATCGTCATCTAGATAAACATGCAAATCACGCGTATTAATGGTAGCCTGCGCATTTTCTGAATATGTAATTGTAAAGTTGCTTAACTTTGTGCTGCTATTATTGGCAACCGTAACAGCAGTTAAGTTTGTAGAAGCTGTTCCAACACCTTTATATGTGCCTGCATTAGCTCCTGCTGTAGTAAATGTAGTTTTCAGTTCGTCATTAGCACCTGGCCCACTTGTTACAACATCGGCGCTGAGCACTGTTGCATCGTAAGTTTTAGAAAGTGTACCGCTATCAATTACTTTAGCTGCCGGATTAATTTTCCACGAGATATTTTGAAGTGTGCCTGTGTAGTTGCCCTTACCTGTAATTGTTGCGCTATATGTGCCAGCATCCGTAGCAGCACCACCATCACTTACTGTAAAATCAGTATTTTGAACAAGTGCAACGCTGCCATCCTTAACAGTAAGAGCAGCCCCCTGTTCTGAGCCGTTATATGTAGCATCGGTGCTTGTTGCACTTACGCCAGAAATATCTTTAGGGTTAATTGTAAGCCCGCCAGCAGTTCAGACAAATGTTGCGTTAAAGTTGTGATCTGAATAAGCAAATGTGTCTGAATCGATTTCTACAACATTGTTGTTAACATCTATGTATTTATTTGTATATGCAGTTGTGCTGGCATTTGTTCCACTTGCAACAACTTGGCTAGATGTTGGTGTGACTTTGCTTGTATCTATAGTAAATTTGCTAGTAGATGTAATTGAGGCAGTGTAGCCAGAAACGCTTTGCTCTGATCCGTTGTATGTAACCGTGCCGCTAGCACCCTTAACACCAATTGTTATTGTAGCAGGAGTAATTTGCCATTGCACAGTCTTGGTTCCCGTGTAGCTTGTTTTTTCGCCTGCGTCGACAGTTGCAGTGTAGTAGCCAACTGCATTATTTACAGAATCTCACTTTACATCGGTTGCTTTATTGCCCGTAACAGTAAAGTTGCTACTTGAATGAATTTTTGTTCCGGCGTAATTAATAGTGATTGAAGTAGTTTGCTCTGACCCATTATAAGTAAGGTTAGATGCTGTTAATACAACATCGTCATCGGCCAAATTCTTTTTATTAATAACTAAGCTAACACCATTTCATACAAACTTATAATTGCTTAAATACCCACTATATTTAGTTGTATCTTCTTTGTAATTAACTGTGTAGTCATCATCACCTGTACCAGCGGTAGAATATGTTCCGGCCTCAAAATCGTTTGTAGAAACAGTTGCAGTAGAAAGCCCATGATTCTCGTTTACCCAACCTGTAACATCGTTCGTAAAATCATATGAAAGTTCATCTCTGTCATATGTTTTACTGGCGTTAATACTGTTAACCGTTAAAGTAGCTTTACCTACGGTGCCAGAGATTTTTCTAGATGATGAAGTGCTACCATCGGATCATTTATACCATGATTTTAGAGTAACTGTAACGTCGTAATCGCCTGCGCCAACTACCTCGTAGTTATCAAAAGTTAGCCCTTCATAATCTGCTGCGTCCACCAAAAATACCGATTGGCTTGTGTAGGTTAGTCCGGTTTTAGTAGTTGGCAAATCTACAGATTTATAGCACATATTGTTGCTGCAACTTGCAGTTTTAGAAACCGAGGCGCCCGCGTTACCATAATTTGCATTAAATGTGGCACTGCACGCTATTGCACCATTCACAACATCGTTTTCCGAAACAGTATATTTAGTTGGAATACTAAACGTTGCAGAAGCATTAGAGCTTCCTTTAGGGCCTAAAGTTGCCGCTACCACAACAGAATCGCTTCCTGTGCGGGTAGTTAAAACAACTACATTATTTAATGTAACATTACCAGTATTGTTTACTGTTACACTATACTGGATTTCATCGCCAATTAACACATCACTTGTTCCAGCACTACTTGTAATTGATGCACTTAGTGCTGCACCGGCAGAAACTGTTGTAATTTCCAGCGAATCATCTGCAGAATATGAAACACCATCATAAGTGCCACTTGCCTTAACGGTGTTTACAATTTTGCCATTATTAATATTGTCTTCAGTGCATACATACTTTAGTATGCTTTCTCCATCAACTGTGCCAATTGTTCATGTAGCTCCAACGGCAAGCGTTCCATCTAATTTATATGGGTTACTTTCTGTGTACCCGCAAAGCTCATCAATAATTTTTACATTAGTTAATGCTCTATTGCCAGTATTTGTAACAACAACATTATAGGTTGCCGCTTCGTTAATATCTAAATCCGAAGTGCCATCAGTTCTTGTTAAAGAAACGCCTATACTTGGGTCTGCGTTCTCCTCAAATTTTGCGGTGAATTGATAGGTTCCTGCACTTGTAATTTTTACTGTGCTAGTGTAGGATTGTGGTAGTTTGTTGCCATCACTGTCATATCATCCTAAAAATGTATATCCATCGTTTGCGGTTGGAGTAATGTATCACTTATCGTTATTTCCGGCATAACTTGTAAAATTATTTCCGCTTTGTCAATATTCCTTATAACCGTTTGCCTTAATATAATCAGTAAACTTATAAGAATTTAAACTACCAGCTTCTTCTGGTTCACATTTAAACTCATATGA
>R07__coassemble_319_pt1 | contig 17805 bp, 16 predicted proteins | sample R07__metabat2_high_PE_011 | metagenome-assembled genome bin R07 | reverse complement strand
TATGAATACAGAATTTAAAGACCTTAAAAAATCAAGGTTTTTAACCGAGAAGAAAAGTACGCAAGCGACTGCCGTTTTTTCGACAAAAATTGTGAGAGTCGTGCTTTCAGTTTTGCTTGTTTTTTGCTTAATTCCGGTTAGTGCCTTTAGCGTAATCGGATCGTTTGCAGCAAGCACAACAAATGCAACTCAAGAATTGCAAGCTGCCGAAGATTCCGGCACAACGCCAACTAAAGAGCAAATCGTAGCAGCTACTGAAGAACAACAGCAAGAAGAATCAGGCGAAGACGAAGAAAAATCCGTCGACCCAGAAAACGAAGAAGAAGCTGAAACGCAAAAAGAAGAATCCTCCTCCGAAACTGATATAACCAACGACGCAACCAAACAAGCTGAGTTATTAAACTCTGCACTTAATGCAGCAGCAAATGAAGACTATCTGTACTTAGAATCTACAACTGATAAGTCCGGCGAAAATTGAACATGAAGCGCCTCCACTTTAACACTTACATTAAGCGGCGCAACGATGAATGACTACGACTACATTCAGATGGGCCTTGATTCTGTTCCACTTGGCGATGTTAAAATTGCTATTGTCGATGGAACAACAAATGTCTTAAACGCACAAAAAAATTACGGGATTAATGCCTATGCAAACTCGCTTACAATTGATGGTGTAACCACAACTGGTGCTGATGGAGACGGTAGTGGTTCATTTACAGTAAATACAACAGCCAGCACTACAGCACCAAACATGGGTATTCAGGTTATGTCTAACGATACAACTTCTGGTAACCTCGCAATTAATAGCTGCGTCTTAAACGTTAATGCAGCCGAGGGCACCAAAAGTTCTTCTGTCGGCTTAAACATCAATGGTTCTGTTACGCTTGGTCTTGCCGACAAGCCTAGCAACAAGCAAAATCCTGTTGTTAACATAACATCCGGCAATGCTGCAAACGATAGCGTTGGGATTTATGCAATTAACGGCAGTTTTATCGGCTACGATGAAACTCTTACCGTTACCACCGGCGATGTTACTGCAACAACACAGGTATCTCACTCAATCGCAATTACTGTTGGCGAGTCTATAACATTTGGCACATCGGGTGCAACAATGCAAAATGTCTATGCAAGCCTAAGTGCTGGTAAAACAAACGGAACCTCACGCATTAAAGGACAAAGCTTTGGTTTGTGCGCTCAAACGGGCATTTCAATTAATTCTGGTAATGTTTATGCAGCTGCAACGCAGTCAGACGTTGCCGCATATAGTGAAGCTTATGCACTTTATTGTTCTGGCGGTAGCGGGATTAATATCGAAGGCTACACTACAGAAGCCGGGTCTAAATTTAATATCGACAATGCTGCATCAGAATTCACAATTGGCGACACAGTAATCCAGCAAAGTGATTTTAGCCAACCTGTTTCTATCACAGAAAACGATGTTGTTTTAAAACTACTAAAAGGCAAATATCTTTCTGGCCCCGGTTGGTCATGAAACGGCCAAACGCTTACATTAAACGGAGCAAACATTAGCAGTTATAAGCGAATTGAATTTGGTTCGTCAGATGAACCGTTTACAACAGCGGCGCAGATTGTTGCAGCTCAAGACACAGAAAACTACATTACATGCATTAGCCAAACAACACAGTTAAATTCTGTGATTTATGTTTACGGCAGTTTAACTATTGGTACTCCTTCTAACTCCGGTAGCATAACACTCGAAACCGCCGACAACGATTCGCAAGATTCGTATTGTGTTTACGCCACAGAGAGTGTTACGACAAATGGCGGAACACTTAACATTAACGCCGGTGGTGCAACTGGGTCAAACTCTTCTTATGGAATTTTTGCTCAAAACGAAGTTAACCTTACAAAAGGAGCAGTTAAGGTTTATGGTGGTTCAGATGAAGCAACAAATCATTCAATTTATGGAGTTTATTCCAACGGTACAATTTCTATCGGCACCGAAGGCTCCGAAAGCAACAACGATCTAAGCCTTAATATTATCGTTAACCAGGCTGAGTTTAATAGTGTTGGCATTTATTTAAACACAAGCTCAGGTAAAGCAATTTCAATTAACAGCGGTCTTATTAATATTATTGCTAAGGGTTTTATTGATAGCGAATACAACGTTGCTGCAAACTGTATTTACAGTGGCGGCGCGATTAACTTGCCAGGAGGCATACTCGAGCTCTACGCTGCTGGGCAAGCTGACAATAATTGCACAATGCATGCAGCGGGCAACAACCAAATCATTAATATGGATGTTGGCTCATTCGAAATTGATAACTGAAAAGATTCCGCACCTACTATGACATCAGACGTTATGGTCCAGGAAAATTTAGCGCTCCCGCTAAAGCTAACAAAAAAGACATTTTTAATTTTGCAAAAGGATGTTGAGGCCACGTGTGCCGATGGTGAAAATTGAGCATGGGACGGTACAACTTTAACTATCGGTCTTGATGGGCAAAACTCAAATTTTGAGCAATATACGGCAATCCAGATAGGTACTGCGGCTGTTCCGTTTAGTAACGAAACTGCAACAATTGCTGTTGTTAATGGCACATCTACAACTATCACAACAGCACGCTCATTAGCAGAAAATTACGGGATTAAAATTTATGGATCTGCCGAATTCACAACAGCAGAAGGCATTAATAACACGCCAGGTGAGCTCAATGTTACTGGTGGCGAAAGCTTGCAGGCAAGCAGCTATGGAATTTGGGCAACAGGCGACCTAACATTTAACGGCGCTACAGTAAATGGCTACGGCGGCTTAACCCACGTTATGATGGCGTTTTCTGCTGGCATTTTTGCAGAAGGAAACTTCGAAATTAAATCAGGCGACGTTTATGGCCAAGGTGGCGGCACAACTCTTAGTGAAGCAAGCGGATGGCTATATTACATATCTGTTGGTGCTGGCTGCGGCCAACTCGACAGCGGAGATGCTGCAGTTAAAAGCACATTTAAAATGTCTGGTGGGTCGTTTACTGGCCGAGCACAACCTTGCCTCGAAGGATATTATGTTGCAGCAGGTGTTGCCGGAAGTCTCGGTCAGTTTGATGTCGACACAGACCTTTTTGATATGGAAAAGTGCCAAATTCGCAGTGATGCTAGCTGGGGAACTTGCGCATATTGGCTGCCAGATGAGCCTGTTGAAGAATCTGATCCTGCAACAATAACATTAAAGAATGTTCTCGTACTTCTTGCAGGTGTCGAAAACATTGCTCCAACAGGTGAAACCTGAGAATGAGACGAATGGACTAGCACCTTTACTGTTAAGGGTGGCGAGCTTGATTACGACCGTGTACAGTTTGGCAATAAAGAAAACCCTATAGATGCAAAAGTTGTTATGCAAGACGGCACTGAAACTACATTTAACTGTGGCAAAAGCATTTTTAACCCAGACACAGACGGCGCATCAACCTTAACAAGCAACGACGAAGAACCAGATTTTAACTATACATATTTTGGCGGATTATATGTAAACGGCAATATCTCGTTTGCAACAAGTGGCGGCGCCAGTAGTAAGCGCTGGGGCACGCTCAATGTTAATAAGGATGTTGTAGATGGAAAAGGCGCATACGCAAACTCGTCTATATATGTATCTGGCAACATGACAGTAAACAGCGGAAATATAAATGCTACTCTGACATGCGGCATGAATGGGTTCGGCGAGGATTATACCGTCCAAGCAACACTAATTGTTTTAGGTGATTACACCCAGGTAAACGGCAATGTTCTTTTAGAAACCAAAGAATCTACTGAACAAGAATATTATCTGCCTTCAATTTTGTGTGGTGGATTTATGTCAAATTTAGCCGCATTAATGACCGGAGAGTTAACAACCATTCCAAAAATGACGATAGGCACATCAGACACAGGGACAAAAGACTGTACTTTAATTATTAATTGTAAAGCTACATCACTGGCATATAACTATGCACTAGTGACGTTTGATTTTGAAATGAATGCAGGAGAGGTTGATATTAACGCAGGTAGCTACAATGATTTGATGGTCGACGAGCCTCAGAGTATAGGGTTAGCTAATTTTTATAACTTTACTATGAATGGAGGAGATTTATACGCTTACGCAGGTGGTTTTTACTCGATGGGAGGAGAGGTTGATTTAAAAGCTGAAGCTTATGCAATCATGGCGCAAGGAGAGTACACGCAAACTGGTGGTTCGGTTACAGCAAAAGCTTCCCCTAAGTCCGGGTCTGATTACGGTTCTTCTACCGACTTAAGCCATGCAGACGAATTGTATGCCATTAGCTGCAGTCGCAATTTAACAATAACAGATGGCCAAATTGACGCTGAAGCTGGCCTAAAAGACAGCTTAGAGGCAAACTCCCCTATGGAAACTGAAGCTATTTATGTTGGAGATAATTTAACTATTGGCAAAGCAAACTCAGGATTGGCTAATGACCTTAACTTTACAGCAAATGCATATAATGCAAAAGAAGAATCTGTTGGCCTTTATGTTAGCGAAGATACGTTTATCTACTACGGAACAATAAATGCAAACTCAGGCAACATTTATAATCCATCAGATTCTGAGATTACAGAAAGTACTACTTATGGCTTTTGAACATGAGGCAGCGACCTTTATGTGTATGGAGGTGAAACAACGTTTACCTCTGGTGGATATTTAGGCACCGACGATTACAAAGTAATATCAATTGCCTTGTACATGTATTATGGATCCATTTATTGTGAAGGGGGCTATCTTAAAGCAAGCGCAGCTTGTAGCTCTGGCACTGAAAAAACACGTTTTGCCTATGGTATTTTCTCAATGTCTAGTGGGGCTAGTGAATATGTTTATCCTATAACGATAGGTAAACAATTAGAAGAAGGCCAAGACGCAGGAAGCGTAACAGTAGAGTGTGAAGCCGGTACAGTTTCGGGTGACGATTCTATAAGCGCTGGTGTTTACAAGCAATATGGTTATAGAGAAAACAAAAATCCTTCTTTAACGCAGTATTATGGCGAATTTATTGCGACCTCTAAAACAAAGGAATCTGCCAAGGAGTCATATGGATTGTTCACTGCTTATGCAGAAATTCTTGGTGGTGTGTTTACTGCAACAAGCGGCAGCGTTTCAAATTCTGGCAATAGTGCAGGCGTTCGTGCTTACAGGTTTAATTACTCTTCCGATGAAGAAAGTGAAATTAACTCAGGCGCCGTAAGCGCAGATAGCTCAACTTACGGAATTGCTCTTACATATTCTAATAGCTCTTATGATGATTATGCTGGGCATTTTCAAATAACAACAGGAACCCTAAACATTAACTGCGGCACACAAACTAACAAAGGCAATGCTTATGGTATTGCAGGATGCGATATACAGTTTGGTTCTGATAGCGATGCTACCAAAAAGCCTACTACTAATATACAGGTTGCAAACGGTGCATCGTGTTATGGACTTTACGGGTATTTAATTAATACAGAAGATGCACAAGTGGGCTTCTTTGGAGGAAACGTAACCATCGAAAATGCTGCAGCAACAAGCGGCGACAACTACTGTGTTTATTCAACCAATAATGACCAATGAACAGGAGCTTCAATTAATTTTAAAAATGCTACTGTCGAGTTTTCTGCCGGAAATGCTCCTAATGGCAATTCTGACGCAGTACATGCTAAAACTAAAATTAATATAATCGGCGGTGACATTTCTGCTAGCGCTGGCACAAACAGCGAAAGCAAAACAGGTCACGCAATAGTTGCTGAAAATGATGACATTAATTTCGACAAAACGTTCTTCGAAAACACAAACTTTAACAATTTGTCAGAATGGCAGCCATCTGACAAAGTCATCGACCAGGAAGATGCGTCTGCACCTGTTCAAATTGTAAAACTAAACATTTTGTACTTAACTCTTAGCACGCAGCGCACCGACATGCAAGCTTCCGAGGGCTGAACATGAACCTTAAACGCCGAAAAAAGCAAAGGAACATTCACTCTAAATAACGCAAACATTTCACAATACGAATACATACAAATCGGATCTGAAGATGACTCGTTTGATGCCGACATCGTTATTGCCGACGATTCTGTGAACACAATTACTTCAAAAAACCACATCGGCATCATTTCATATGCAGCGCTTAATGTTTATGGGCAAACCAAAGGCAATGGCACGCTAACCATTACAAACACTGGCAGCACCACAGACAATACATATGGAATTTATGCAAATGAGGGATATACTCAAACATCTGCAAGTGTAACTATCGAAAGCAGCTTTGCAAACGACAAAAACACTGGGCTTTCATCATACGGCCTGTATGTTGCGAACGGGTCGTTTAACATCACTGGCGGCACGCTTGATGCAACTGCTGGCAACAGCGACGGCATTACCCAAAACACTTACGGCGTTTTTGTAAACGGCTCAGACGAAAATATTACCATCGGTACAGAAGGCTCAGCGACAGGCCCAACACTTAAAGCAACTGCATCCGATGCAAGCTTAAAAATAAACGCATTGCAAGCAACTACAATTACCGTAAATTGCGGCAATGTCGAGGTAGATACAGGCACTTCTACAGAAACCGATGTAAATTGTATTAATTGCACAACCTATACGCAAAAAGCTGGCAAAGTAAAAGCCTCAGGCGGCTTTTCGTCTAAACAGGATGCAAGCTCATCCGCAATCGTAGCTGACGATATGGTTGTTTTGGCTGGTAGCTTTGAGGCAGAAGTAGGATCTGAAACTTATGCAGGCTCTAATGTTTATGGAATTAACGCTCAAAACACGGTTTTTGGGTCTGAAACAAGCTCCTCGTTTCCAACTATAAAACTTACCTCATACAACGCAAAAGTAAGCACGGTTGCATTGCAGTCCACAAAAATTACGAGCTACAATGCCGATATTACAGCACGCTCACAAGCAGCACTTGCAACTATAAATTCTTACGGAATTTACGCAACCGGCACTGGCGATGAAGGCGGACTAACGTTACTCGACGGCTCATATAAATTTAGTGCATCTACAACAGCAACAACGAATAAAGCAGCATTAAAATCTGAAGTCGACTACACAATCGACAAAGACTATTTTAAACTTTCTAACCTCGATGAAAGCACCTCTGATACTAAAACTATGTATCAGAGCATTTGGGATAAAGACCTCAAAATTAGCTCGAACATTCTCATTTTGCTCGAAGGCGAAACTCAAACTGAAAAATATGCAGAAGAGGGCTGAACATGGCAAGAAGAAGATGGCTATTGGACCCTTCTGCTTAACGGATACGATTCCACATATAATTATGTACAAATCGGTACCGAAGATCAGCCAGTTAATAAGGCCCGATTGGTTGTAAAAGATTCTTCTACAAACACAATGCACTCCGCTACATCCGATGGCCTGCGTTGTTATGGAAACCTAACGCTAGAAACTTCTGGTGGTGCTACAAGCAACTCGCCTGGTACTGTAAACATTGATACCACAGGCGCAATTAACAACGTCTCTCACGGGCTTTACGTTACAGGCAGCCTAACTGCAACTTCTGGCAACTTGTCAGCAAGCAGCGGCGATGCTGACAAAACTTACGGCATCGAAGCAGGCAGTGACGTCGTCATTAAAAACGCTGGAATTTCTGCAACAGGCGGCGGTGACACCAGCGCAAGCACCTCATACGGAATTTACACTCCAAAATCGATCTCAGTTGGTGTTAGCAACGGCACCACAACCGACAGCAGTCTTACTGCCACAAGCGGCTCGGCTAGCGGCAACGCGGTCGCCGTAGGTGCCGGTTCTGCCGAATCGGGCGCCAGCTCGGCTGCAGCATTTACAGTTTTGTCAGGCACAGTAACTGCAACCTCAAACTACGGCGGCGCACAAAGCGTTGGAATAATGTGCGGCTCATTTGTTGCAAAAGGCGGCGAAATCAACATCGAATCCGCCGCAGGCGACGACGCATCCGGAAAAGCATTCGGCCTCTACTGCAAAGGCGACTGCACCTTCGGCACCAAAGAAAACTCCCTGTTAACTGATGATACAGTCTTAAATATAACAAACAACGACTCTACAGACGTTAATGTGGGGCTATACTTAATAGGCGGCGCTACATATACGTTCAACCAGCTCTCTGGAACAATTAATTCAACCTCAGGAAACAGTTCTAGAAGCATTTCTTCAGGCACAACTATTGTTAGCCTAAACCAATATGCAACATTAGGTGCATGCTTTACAACAAGCTCAAACCTTTTCCAGGGGCTTTTAACATGCAGCGCAGGCAAAGCTACATCCAGCGGATACAGCGCCGGCGCATTGTTTACGGCTAACCTAGAATTCCAGAAAATATACGCAACATTTAATGGAAGCGATAGCGCTTATGGGTCCTCATTCGGCATGGTAGATTCTTGCAGTAGCGGAACACTTAAATTTACTTCAGGCACAGTTAACGCAACAGCCGGTGATGCCGTTGGTTATTCCGTTGGAATACTTGCATCATCCACAACAACGGTTACAAGCGCTAATGTTTATTGTTATGGCGCAGCATCCTCGATGTCTACAAGTTTAGGCACAACTACTGCAACCAGCGGTTTATTAACAACTACTGGCACATTTACTATATCTGGAGGTTCGCTCAGCGCCTATGCCGGCGAATTTACAGGCTCAGCCTCGGCAGCTGGTTGGCCTGTAAGCGGATTATGCTCAAATGGTGATTTTTATATAAATGGAGGCTCTGTTGTTGCCCAAAGCGGTTTTTCAGCTGTTACTGGAACTAATTCTTATGGGTTGCGCACAATAGGCGGCAAGCTTTATGTTAACGGAGGCGAACTTGTAGCTAAATCTACCGATGGCGTTTATTGCGGTGTAGGAATAGCAAGCCCAACCGGCATCAATATTACTGGAGGTTATGTTTATGGTTATGGCGGACCAGCTTCTGCAGGTAGCGAAGGCATTAGGTACTTTGCAAGTGAATTAAGCATTACAGGAGGCACAGTTGAGGCAGAGGCTGCAGAGAGCACAGCCGGATATAGTTACGGTATTTATGGAATGGTTGCAAACTCAAGTTTGGTGGTTTCGGGCACTGCAGAAGTTACCGTTAAATCATCTAGCGCATCAGGGCGTTCGGCTGGCATTAACGAAGACGGCTCAGTAACTGTTTCTAACGGAACTCTCGATGTTGTTGGAGGCAATTCTAATTCAGATATAGCGTATGGTGCCTACGTCGGAGGAGTATTAACTGTTTCAGGCGGAACAACCAATATAACCTCTGGCACAGCAGGGTCAACAAGCGCACAGGGCATAATTGGCTTAAGCGTTGCAGGCTCAACATACAACGAGGGCACAACCACCCTAACAGGAGGAACGCTTAATGTAACAACGCTATCTAGCGAAATCGACGCAAATGTTTATAACTATGGCATCCAGCTAACTGACAAAAATGTTGGTTTTGGAGGCACAAACGTAACCGTAGAATGCGGTTCCTCGTCTGGGACTGCTGAAAATATTAACTGTATTGGAATTAATTGCCCGACATCAGGAGGGTCGGCTTATTTTCTTAAAGGAACCGTCAAGGTAACATCCGGATCTAGTGGGTATTATTCTTATGCTATATATTGTACAAGTAATTGCTTTTTGCAAGGGGCAGACGTCAATGTTAAAGGCGGACAGGCCCGAATGAGAAGTGCAGGCTCATGAATTGGAAACATCACTGTAAGTTCTGGATCTTGAGTTTCTGAATCAAGCTACTCAACCGAATACTGGTCTGCTGCTCTTGCATGTAACGTATTCACAATCTCAGGTGGCTCTGTTAACGCAACAGGAAGTGATACTTCAGTTCGTGCAGATGGCATAGTTTGCAATGGCGGAGATTTTAATTGCAGTGGGGGCACCGTTGTGGCATCATCAGGCGATGCATCTGGCAATTCGTCAGCAATAGTGTCAAACAGGATTTCAATCTCAGGAGGAAGTATAACTGCTACAGCTGGTAATTCTACAGGCACAACGGAGTCAGCAGGTACTCACCTATCGTGGGACCACACAGCAGCAAGGTCGTTAGGACTTAGTGCCCCTGAATACTGTATTATAACCGGAGGAACAATTAATGTAACAACCGGAAACGTTAATAATCGAACTCTCTCTGACTGAAATGAATATGGAGGATCTATTGGGTTTTCTACCCAATATACCAAAATATATGGCGGAACCATTAACATAACAACCGGCCAAAGTGCAAATACAAATTCTTATGGAATGTACTTAAATTCTACTAGTACAGCATCTGAACTAATTGGTGGAAGTATTTCCTGCACTGTTGGAGCAGACAATGTTTCTTACTGCTATGGCGCTCGAGGGCTTTGAGCTCGCGGAAACATAACAATTGGCGGCGATACATCTGCTGCATCCGGATTTACTTTTACCCTTAATGCCAAACAAGTAAGAACAGACTTTAGAGGTATTGGAACATACTACAATAGTAGTACTAACCGGACCGTTACGGTAAAATCCGGCAAAACGTCTATTGTTGCCGCCTCTGTTACATCATCTAGCGCAAGTTCTCTTGTGATGTACGGTATTTATGCACAGAATTTTAATCAAACCGGCGGAAATTTAGATGTCTTAATGGGTAGTAATTCGGCTTCCTCTGGGGCAAATTATCCAGTGTGTGGCACTTCAAGCGTGTCTGTAACTGGAGGATGCCTATGCGCCAAAGCAGGGTCTAACAAGAGCGGATTAGGTTATGCCGTCGGGCAAGCCTCACTAAGTTATAGTGGTATGTCATTGGCAAATGGCTCTCAATCAGGCAATTATATAAAGCAATCATCTGAGAGCGATCCTATATATATTTATAAAAGCACATCTGCATTAATATTAAAAAATGGTGAGAGCCAATCGGGTACAAACTGAACATGGTCAAACAACGTTTTAACAATGAACGGAGCATCTCTTACAGATTATTCTTATGTGCAGTTTGGTGTATATGGCTCATCATTTAGTGCAACTATTAATCTCGTTGCAGGAACAACAAACGCAATTTTAGGTAATTATCATAACAGTGGCGACCAGGGATGCATACTAAGCTATGCTAGCCTAACAATTACAACTTCAGACAATAATCCTTATTCTGCATCGCTTAACATAATCCCTGCATCACGAAATGCGACAAATTACGCTATATATTTACCTAGTCGCGGAAACAGCTTCTCAATAAGCAATGGTAACGTTTTAATTATGGTAGACGCACCTAGTAGCACTAATTATGGTATTCAGTGCAATGATAATATCTACCTTACACGAGGCAACATTAAAATTTATTCAGGAACACTAAACCAGAGTAGCACTAGTTATATGTTAAACATTAATAATGCTAGTTATTATGACAAAAATTTATATATTGGCAAAAACGGAGATAGCGATGATTTGCTTAAGCTCGATTGTTTAACGGGTGCCTCAAGCAGTGGCTATAACGTAGGCATACGCCTTAATGATGCAAATATATGTTATGTGTATAGTGGTGAAGCAAACATAGAAACAGGGTTAGCCGGTGGGTCTTCATGCGGATCATGAGCATTCGAGCCACACGGCGGTTATATTCAGACCGGAGGTAAAGTTAACATTATAAGCGGGCCAACAAGCGGCAGATCAGGTGATGCTGGCTCCGCATGTATTAGATGTCAGAGCAGCAATGTTAAATTTGAGGTTAATGGCGGAACGCTCGAGATGCAATGCAGTACATCTTCTGGCTGAAACGAATGTATACAAAATAAAGATAGCTCAACAACTAACCCAATTAAAGCTAATAACTGCTTTGTTTACAACTGTACAAAATCGACTTCCTCTGATAGAACTAAAAGATATTGGTATTGGGAACAAACTGATCACAGCCAGCCTCTTAGAATTAAGGCAGAAAATCGCTTGACGCTTGGCACTTCAAGCAAAACTGCCCCTGATGGTGAAAACTGAACATACACTTATGATTCAGGCACACAAACCGGTACATTCACTGTAGGAGCCGGCGGCACAACAGATATCAGCTATGACTACATCGATATGACTGCGCCGAATATAAATATGGTCATCAATGAAGGAACGCACTACTTCCATGGCGACGAAACTGATTCGTATTCAGCAAATTACAATCACACAAAAACCTTCGGAATTTATTGTAATAGCAATTTAACGGTTAGCGGTAGCGGAACCTTTAATGTTTATGGATATGATGACAATATTTATGGGTATGGGTATTGTGTTTATGTTACCGATGGCAAAAAATTAACGATAAATAGTGCAACGCTTAATTGCTACGGAAGCGCCGAGCATGAGGGCAACAAGGCTGAAAGCACAGGATTGCAGGCTACAGGAACATCTAGCATAGAAGTGAATGGAGGACAGTTATATTGTCAAGGTGGTGTTTCGCACGACAGTTTTAGTGTTGGGCTATATAATGACGGCAAAGGATATGTCACCGTAAACGGTGGAACACTTTATGGTACTTCTGAAGACAGCTACCAGCATGTTTTTGGCATTTATACACGAGGAACGTTTATACAAAATGGCGGTTCAATAATTGCCAACACCGGAAGTAGTTCCGGTGTTAATTATCGTGCTGGAGGCTTTTATTGTTCAGGAAGTGCAAAAATATCAGGTGGGTCTTTTAGTGTGTCTACAGGGTCTATGGAAGCAGGCCATTGTATTGGCGCAGATATATACGGCACTGCTGAATTTTCTGGCGGAACAGTGTCCATAAAAACAGGTACGGGCTATGTTGCAACATATGGATTAAGAAATTTTGGCTCTTCTTTTATTCAGAGTGGAGCCCAAACAACAATAACTAGTGGTGATAGCACAAATGGGCCTTGTTATGGTATCTATTCTACTGGCTCACCAACAATTAGTAGCGGGAATTTTGTCGTTTCATCGGGCGAAAGTGCAACATCTGACACCTATGGCATATATTTATCAAACGGTACCAACTCTTATGATTTCAACGTTGCTTCTAATTCTAGCCCTGTGATTACTGTTCAACCAGGAAATAGCGTCACAGCGAATTCTTATGGAATTTATGCAAAAAATGCTCAAATTGATGGTGGTACAACAACAGTAACTGGTAGTGATGCAGCAACATCTTCATATGGCATATATTTAACCGGAAACTACTCAGAATCTGGTGAAAATACCTCTGTAACATTATCCACAAGTGAAGCTGACAGCAGCTCAATTCCGCTATATTCAGATGGAACTGTCACCATTAATGATGGCGATCTCTCACTTACTTCAAGCAATGCGTCGCTAGATACCGGGTATTCCCAGGCTTGCGTAGCAAAAGGAAATATTACAATTAGCGGTGGCGAAGTTATCACAAGCACAGGAAACGCTTTATATTCATCGTCGTTATACAGCAGCTCAGGCAATATTTCAATTAGCAGCGGGTCTCAGAGATTAGCAGCAGCAAACAATAGCTGCGTTGCTTCAAAATACTCCCAAAATGTAATTGCGCTTTGGGCACCAAACGGCACTGTTTCTGTTTCGGGCAACGCTCAACCAACAATCAGCGCTTCATATGCACGCTATGTTTCTTCTGGTATCTTAACTAATTACTCAGGCTCTGATAACGCAGTAACCCTCAGCTCATCACGGCAAATTACAATATCTTCTGGCAAAATAGATGGCTCTGATGGCGCCACCTCACAAGATTCTGTGTACTCTGCTGCTATTAATGCAGATAGCGGCTCTGTTCTACTGAACACAACATCTGCCAGATATACAATTAGCTCAGGCTCTTCTGCCTTAGTTGGCGCATCGAGCTTTGGCATTAGAGCTGCAAAAAATATCTCAATCAAGGATGCTGGTGAAGATACAAGCACTCTCAACGTTACTACAGGCAACGTTACAAACTCAGATTCTACTTATTACACTGTTTCTGCAACTTTGTACGCTGTAGAAGGTTCAGTGTCAATTGAGCAAAATGCTGACTCACAAGTAAATCTTAATACCGGTACAGCTGTTGGAACCAAATACGATACAGCTAAAACTAGCGGTTCGTTTGGTGTTTACGGCGCAACCGGTGTTAGCGTAAAACAAACACGCCTAACAATAAAATTCACATCTGTTGCTAATGTTGCACATAGATCAGCATTTGCTAGTGGAATATATGCAGCCAGCGGAACTATTACAATTGGTTATGAAAATGCCGGAAAAACACCTGTTATATACATAACTATGTGCCCAACAAATGGAACCGACTCAATGCAATCCAAAGGTGTTTACAACGCTTCTACATCTGACATAATTAATATTTATAGCGCATCGTACAATTATTATTGCAGCACCGACGGAGCTGGCAATATTTGCCCAGCAATGGCTGCCGCAAAAACAGATGGTATAGTCCGACAAACTACATTTAGTGAAAACAATCCTGCCTCACAAGACACAACTACTATTACACCAACAGATAGCGGTTCTCCATACCAGATGTCTTCAACCTCCATTCTCTATCTTCTTAATGGCGAAACTCAAAGTGGTTCAGGTTGAACATGACAAAACAATACATGGACAATAAGCAACATGAATCTATCCGAGTACGATTGGGTTCAAATTGGTAAGGAAGATTCACAAGTAAACGACGCCAAGGTCGTTGTTAAAAATGGTACATCAAACACAATCAAAGCTGGCCAAACCTTTGTTAATGACCACGCAATGCTTGTATACGGAAACCTTACATTTGTTTCTGATGGCTCAGAAGATGATACTGGAACACTCAAATTAGATGTTGATGACAACATTACAGGAACCATCACAGCCCTTAGTGTTTCGGGTGATTTAACGTTTGGTAGTGATGAGGGGCTTGGCACAAACGTCGAGGTAAAAGTTGGCAACTCGCTTAAAAACGATTATGCAATTAAGGCCGACGGTGATCTTACAATTTATGATGGCTCTATTACTTGTTCTACGTATGGCGCTATCGGCGACACTTCCGGAGAAGTCTTTAAAAACTACGGGGTTTATTGTGGGGGCAACTTTACGCTTGGTAATGGTGATACGTCATTGAGCCCTAGCCTTACTTCAACAAGCTCAATTGGCCAAGGTGGAGTAAATGCACTTACTTGCGCTGGCACAACGGACACTTCGTTTGTTATGAAAAACGGCGAACTTAATGCAAAATCGATTTTAAGTGCTGCAGGCGATTGCGCCGCAATCGACATTTACAATGAGAATGTTTCGTTTGAAGGCGGCACAGTTACAGCAACTGCAGGCTCTGGTGCAGATAGCTCATCGGCTTACAGTTACGGCATCAGGGTAAATACTGCAAATCTCGTAATTGGAACAACTTCAAACGTCCATGAGCCACAAATTACAACTTCTGTAGACAACACCAAACAGATCCGCAATTCATACAGCATTAAAAATGACGACTCTATAGGCACTATTACTATACTTTCTGGAACTACTACCTTAGATAGCGTTCTTGGTAAAGGCGTTGTTTCTGGCAGTGGTGGAATCGTACTCAACCAGGCAGAATTCGATATCACAAACGGCAAACAATCGTATGTAGCTGGCATTACAGAAATCGATCAGTCTGATTCACGCAGCCCACTTACGCTCAAAGTTCGCAACATCTTAAAGCTTGCTGCAGGCACCGACAACGAAACAATGGCCGCAAGCGAGCACTGAACATGAAAAGACAACACGCTCAGCGTGGGAGTTGGCGGCAACTGCGTACTTACCGATTACGACTTTATTCAAATTACAGGCGACGGAGCATTTACAGAGTCTGCTCCTGCAAAAATTTATGTTGTAGCAGGCACAACAAACTCAATTTCAGGCAAAGAAACACAAACTAAAGCCTATGGAATTTACTGCGATGGGTTTGTTGCTGTAGAATCTGATGCAGAAAACCCAGGTAGCTTATCAATTTCATCGTCAAACAGCTTTAGTGAACTTGCGTGCGGCCTTTACGCTGCTACTGGCTTTAGCTTAACGGGTGCAAACCTAACAGTGGAATCGTCTTACGCTGCAAAATCTGGTACAGATATTCCAACAAGTATTGCACTGTACAGCCCAGAAGTTACTGTAAACACAGGCAATTTAACAGTGAATGCAGGATCTACAGATAGCAAGCATGAATCTCAGAGCATAGCAGGTGTTTACACAAACAATTTGACTGTTGGTGTTGCAACTGAAATTGCGTATAATGATAAAGTCTCCATCACCGCTAACGCACGCGGTGCAACAGAAGCATCTATTGGTGTTTATGTAAAAAATACTTTAACTGCATATGGTTGCACAATTAATACAAAAGGCGGGACAACCCGTACCACCGATACTACTGAAGGTGTTTCTGCAGGTCTTAAGGTTGATGGCCGTGCTGAGCTTTTAGCTGGCGAAATCACAGCTACGGGTTCTAGCGCACTTGGCAATCAGGGGTCTAGCTACGGCGTTTACATTGCAAAATTCCGTGACGCTTCAGACAATTTTACTTTTAGCTCAATAGTTATCGCATCGTCAGCTAATGCTGCAGGTACAAGTTGCATTTCTGCTGGTATCTTTATCGCAAACGAAACCGGTACGCTTAATTTTAAGATTGGCACATTAAAGGGATATTCTGGCCAGAGCGAAGGTGGCGTATATAGCAACGCTGGTATTTTTAGATCAAACGCCAACAGCGCTAATGCGGTTTTAACCTTTGCAGACAAGATCTTAATTGAAGCTTCCGCTGACAAAACTGGCGACAATACAACATATGGCCCTGCAATTTATGCGCCTGTTACAACACAAACTGCCCAAGGCATCGTTATTACAAAAGCATTGTTTAACCAGACAAATATTCAAAATTGATCAACCTGAACAAGTGGCACGCCAACAATGTATCAGCTTAACAAAAAGCAGGTAATAGAGCTTGGCCCTAAAAGCTTAACGCTTCTAGCAGGTGAAACATGTTCGGCTGCTGGCTGAAGCTGAACATCAGACAGTGAAGAATCAGGCACGCTGGAGCTTACTGGCGCCGATATTGAGATTTACGATTATATGCAGGTTGGCTATGAAGACGGCGGCACAGTTTATCCTGTTAAAAATGTTACAGTAATTATTGAAGATGGTACAACTAATAATTTTGCTTGTCGAAACCAGAGCGATGAGGATAACTATGGCTTGCGTGTTTATTCAGATAACCTAGTATTTAAGGGCGAGAGCGAAGGCACAGGAAAGCTTAATTACTCAAGCTCTAACGCTACAAACCATAACTCTTATGGAATTGCCTGCACAGGAAGCATTACGTTTGAAGGTGCTTCAGTCACAGTTGATGCAGGAGCTGCAGCAGTTTCTGATGATACAGGTCAAACAGATGTGCTTTGCTCGGCACTTTATGCTGGTGGCGATGTTAATTTTAATGGAGGTACTGTAGAGCTTAATTCAGGCAAGAAAAATAATTCATCATACAAAGATTATGGTGTTTACGCACCAAACGGTTCAGTGACAATACAGCAATCTGATGCTAACATTGCAACTAACGTTACTACTTTAGTTTATAAAGCTGCCGCTAAAAGCGGAGTTGATCCTAATAAAATTTATAATGCCGGAATTTACTCCAAAGGATTTAACGGTTATGCAGGTACTTTAAACATCAGATGTAATGGTGCTAACTATGGGGCATCTGCCGGCATTTACAGTGTAGGTGAGGTTAACCTTGGCCATCAAGTGACAGATGACACAACCGAAGGTGCAAACATCACTCTTACATCTGGTGCATGCAGCGACGGCCTGAGTTCGGCTCTGTGGGCGGTTGATGCAGACATTAATTTTGTTGCAGGCTATTTGTCTTGCAAGAGTGGCTCTTGCGTTTACAACACAGCAAGTGT
>R07__coassemble_253_pt1 | contig 21123 bp, 16 predicted proteins | sample R07__metabat2_high_PE_011 | metagenome-assembled genome bin R07 | reverse complement strand
TTATTAAGGATGGCACAACAAACAGCTTTGCTTGCCGCGCACAAGAAGGCGATGATAATTATGCTTTGCGAGCATTTGCTGGCACGTTAACGTTTACTGGTGGCGATTTGGGCACAGGTACGCTCGATTACACAAGTGCAAACAACACCGACCACAACAGCTACGGTATTTGGTGCAGCGGAAACGTGGAGTTTGCTGGCGGAAACGTTACTGTTAACGCAGGTAGCGTTACTTCAAGCGACACATCTAAATACAGTCCAATGTCGGCAGCAGTGGCAACTGATAGCGGCAATGTAAACTTTAGTGGCGGAACAGTTACTCTAAATTCTGGCGTTAAAAACAATGCAAGCTTTAAGACATTTGGAGTTTACGCACCAAATGGCCAGGTTAATATGCAGCAAGCAACCGATGACGCTGAAGGTAATGTGGCAATTACAGCTTACAAGGCTACATCAGTCGAGGGAGCCACTGCAGCAACTATTTATAACGCTGGAATTTATTCCAACGGGTTTAATAGTTATGGTGGCACATTAGATGTTAAATGCAATGGCACTGCATATGGATCTTCGTTTGGGGTTTGCAGTACTTCTACAATTAACCTTGGCAAGACAAACGACGATGGCGATGTTAAATATGGTGGAACACTTTCGCTTACATCGGGTGCATCAAGCGAGGGCTTAAGCTCGGCGCTTGTGCTTGTTGGCAGCGACGACATTAATTTTGTTGCTTGTGATTTATCTGCAAAGAGTGGCGCATGCGTTTACAACAAAGCAAATGTAGATGCCGGCCCTGCTGTTTTGGTTTATGGAAGTGGCCACATTAATTTAATCGAAAACGACTTTAACCTTACAAATTATGGCTACGAGCAATCAGACGATGAAACCTATGATGGCATCATGACAAGCAATGTACGCAAAGCGTTGCAGGTTGTCGATAAAAAAGCTCTTATCCTTTTGGATGGCGAAAGCCAAACAGGCAGCAACTGAACTTGGGCCAAGAGTGATGGCGTTAATGTGTTAACCCTTGGTGATGAAGCTACAGGCCAAGGTGCTGATCTTGAAACTTATAGTTACATGCAATTAGGTTTGGAGGCTACTCCAAATATTAAGGCTGTAATTGTTTTGGCTGATGGCACAACAAGTTCATATGTAGCTGTTAAGTATGGATTGCTTGTTTATGGTGATGCAGAAATTACTTCTGGTGAGCTTGGCACTGGTGCGCTAGATTTGCAGAGCTTAAACACCGACGTTTGGGGAATTTGTACCTTGTTTGTATCGGGCGACTTAACCGTAAGCGGCGGATCGCTTAACGTTAAATCTGGCGAGCCTGCAGAAGGCACCGGATCGGTTGCAATTGGTGCAGGCGGTAACGTTAACCTATATGGTGGCACTATTGATATAACTGTTGCATCTGAAGATACAACATGCACAAATACAATTGGTATTATGTCTGGCTACGCTGGTAGTGGTGACATTAACTTTGGCCTTTCGGGCAAAGGCAAAGATTCGCTAAAAGTTACAGTTAGGGTTTACTGTCCACAAAACTTTACAACAGCTAGTGGCATGCAAGCCGGAATTAGCACTTCGACAAAGGGCAGTGTTAACTTTAACGCAGGCGATTACGTTGCATATGTTGGCAATAGTGACGACACGACTACTTGGGTAGGAAGTGCTGTTGCCGCAAAAACTAAGATTAACCTAGATACAGAAAGCTTTTCTGTTACAAACGCGCTGGCAGGTGACAAAACATATACACAAGCTACAAAAGATCAAGATCTAGAAATTGCAAGCCGCAGCAAGCTTGTTTTGCTAAACACTATGCCTGATGGCTCTACCGAAGAAACAGATCGAGAACAAATTGGTGAAAACTGAACATGGGCTAACAACACATTAACAGTTGGAATTAGTGGCCAAAACGCTGATCTTACAATTTATGACTGTGTTCAGATTGGTAAGGCCGACGAAACTATCAGTAGCATAAACGTTGTAATTGGCGACGGAACAGTTAACAGTATTGGTGGCGCATGAACAGCAGGCCTAACGATTTACGGTAATGCAACTATTTCTGCAGAGCAGGGCGCCTCTTCTACTAATTTGGGCAACATTACTGCTTCTACTACAAGCAGAAATGCAGGTGAAAGCGCTGAGGACTTGTATGGTGTTTATGTAGAAGGTAACCTAACAGTTAGTTCTGGAATACTTAAATCTACTACAAGCTTTAATGGTGCAGGATCTACCTACAGTATGTATGTTGATGGCAACGTTGTGGTAAACGGTGGCACAGTCATGGCATCTGCTGGAGATACAGATGAAAGCTCTGAAGGCAGCAGCTATGGCTTGTATACAGTTGGCAACATCACTGTTAACAGCGGAACACTTCGTGCTTCTTCTGGCAATGTTTTAAATGAAGCCGGAGAAAGCCATGGTATTCATGTTGCATATAACAATACTACACAAACTGGCGGAACAATTTCGCAAACCGGTGGAACAATTAAGGCATATTCTGGCAAAACTGCATATGCAGAAGCATCTGATAAAGACAAGAGCTCTATTGCGGCTTACACAGAAATAGCTCCTAGCTTTACTGGTGGCACAACCGAGATTAAAGCTGGTAGTTCTGACGGGCAAAACCACAACGTATACGGTTTGTATGTAGCTGATACTACCGAACAAAATGCTGTTGTATTTGGTATGCAAGATAGAACATCTAAAGCATCAGCCACAATTTCAACATACAAGAGCATGGGCGGAAACGCGGTTGGTTTTGCAACTGTTACAGGTGTTTCAGTAAATATGTACTTTGGTAAAGTAGATGTAACATCTGGTGGTCAAACTGCCGATAGCGAAGGCACAGTTAATGCAGTTGGAATGTTGTGCCCAGGCGACATTGTTGTTACAGGTGGCACACTTAACACAACAGCTGGTGCAACATATGGCGATAACACATCTGAAGCCCTTGATCTTAGCAGTACTGGCACAATTACCACAACTGATGGCCAGCTCAATGCATCCGGAGCGCTTTCTGAAAGCACTTCTATTTGCATTAACAATGCTGCATCTATTACGGCTGCCGGTGGCGCAATTACTGCAAAGGTTTACAACTCGCCTGTAAGCACAGGTATTGTTGTTAGCGCATTAAACATTTTGGGCGGAAGCGTTACAGTAAATGATGTAACAACTTCAACTACACCTAGCAGCTTTACTGGCATTAAGTGCGCAGGAGAAATTAACTTTGGAGACACATCTAATGCTGCATATGCCGGTAGCCTAACTGTTAACAAAGCTAACGCTTCGGGCAGCGCTATTGCAATCGACAACCTTGGCACAAATGCAAAAACAACAGTTCACGCAAACTTTGGTGGAAAGATTACTGCAACATCAGGCGATGTGAGTGATGCTAGTGCCAAGAGCGTTGCATACAACACATCCGCATTTGATGTAGAAGCTTCAAGCAGCGCAACTATCAGTTTAACTTCTGGTAACGCTATGGGCCTTAACAGCAATAGCATGGCAATATATAGCAACGGCAACATGAACGTTAACGGCGCAAACGTAACACTTAACGCCGGAAACACTGGCTACCACGAAACTGTGCTTGCTTCTGGAACATTTGGCATTAATTCAACTGGCAAAGTTGTTGTTGCTGGCGCAACATTTACTGTAAATGCAGGCTCTGCTGCTACAAACGATAGCGTAAAGCAACTTTATGGCATTTATACATCTTATTCTGGTGATGAAGCTGCAATTACACTTGGTGCAACTTCAGGCTCTAGCACAACTGTTAACGTTAACACCGTATGCTCGGGCAACAGTGATGGTGGCGACAATGTTGGTATTTCTAGCACAAACGGCATTGACATCAACAAAGCTACAGTAAACGTTACTGTTGGTGGTGCAACTGGCGCAACTTGCTACCAAGACACAAAGTATGCAGGCATTTACGGCGGCAACGCTTCGGCTTCTAAGGGCGTTAGCGTTATTAACTCTAAAGTAAATGTAACAAGTGGTGCTATTAGTGGTAGCAGCTACATAAATGTTTATGGAATTGCTGGCAGTGATGTTGAGTTTGACGGATCTACAGTAACTTCAGATATGGGAGCTGTTGCAAATACAAGCACAAGTGGAATCAGCACTCTAAATGGTATTAAAGCGTATGGCAAGTTTACAAACTCCGAGAGCACAGTAAACGCATACAACGATGCTGTAACAGGCAATAACAGCAGTGCTACAATTGATGATGCTGCTATTGATGCTAAAGATGTTGTAATACCTAGCGGCACAGTAAATGCTGGAGTATATTCCACAACCACAAGCCAAAATGCAGCTGCTGTAAACATTACAGGCACACTTGATTTTGGCAGCACTGCAAATACTCCAACGCTTAACATTAATCAGCCTGTTTCTGGCAGAACTGTTGCAACAACTGATGGCAACAACTACGGTCTTGTAATTGGGTCTGCATGCACAAGCGCTTCGTTTATTTCTGGCACAGTTAATATTGCAAGCGGCAACTCGGCAAACGGTAAATCTATTGGCCTTAAATCTGCAACAAGCGCTACTGTTCAGTTTGCTAACACTGCGGTTGTAATTGTTTCTGGTAATGGCGGCGCAGCTGGTGCAGATGCTTCTGTTGCTGCCAAATTCGATACTAACCCAAGTGTTGTATCTGGCACAGTTGCTATGAGCGCAGGCCACATTGCCGATGGCACTACATATGGTATTGCACTAGTTGCAGAAGCTAGCTTTACACCTGGTGAGGGTTATGCTCTAAAGAACTCTAACCATGAAGCCGGCACTGGCAACTTTAGGCAAGCAAATGCTTCTCACCCACTTGAGATTAAGCTTGTTAACGTGCTCAGCCTTGGTGAAGCTGCACAAAGTGATCCAACAGGCAAAGGCACATGAACATGAGCGCAGGTTACAACTGCAGAAGACGCTTACTGGCAGCTAACTCTTAATAACGCTGACCTAAGCGGATATGATTATGTAGAACTTAACCAGGGCGAAAGCGAAAGCTCAGTTAAAAAGGTAATTATTTATTTAGCTGCACAAAGCGGCAACACAATTGCCTCTCTTGATAGCTATGGCTTAAAGATTAACTTTGATAGCGCTGGTATACAAAGTGATACAAGCACGCTTTATCCAGGCAACTTAGATGTAAGTTGTGGTTATGGCGACGAGCAAGCTGCAGGTATTTGGTGCAGCGGATCTCTAAGCATCACAAGTGGAACAGTTCAGGTTGCTTGCGGCAATGTACTAAGCTCTAGCGAAGATGCCTATGCATACGGCATTGCTGCAAGTGCATTCTCAATCAGCGGTGGTTCTATCGAAGTTAACGCAGGTAAACTTGGCGATGGCACAATTAGCAAAGCTATTAAATGTACAGACGAAAACGAAAAAGTTGGCCTTGGTGGCGGCGGATCTGTAAGCATTAAAAACTGCGCTGAGTATGCTGGCGGAGAAGAACTTCCATCAGAAAATGCACTAACTCAATCTGACCCAGATAAGTATCTTGGATACTCTACTGGTCAGGTTTTCTCAGACGATTCTGATATCGTATACACATTTGATTCAGAAACTAACACCTGCCAGGTTGTTGGCTACGTTGGAAACACTGCTGAAATTACAATTCCAGAAAACGCTGAGTACACAAGTGTTACAGGTTCGCGTTATTATCCTGTTACAAGCATTGCTTCTAGCTCGTTTGGCGACTTAAGCATTGTTACAGCTGTAACTTTGGCACAGCGCGAGGAGGCATTTGAAATTTCTGATAGCGCATTTAACAACTCAGATGCTTTAACTTCATTTACAGTAGCTGGGTGCACAGGTGGCGTTACTATTGGTAGTGAGGCATTCCGCAATACTTCACTTAACGACATCGACTTAACCAAGGATATTGTTGCTATTGGCGAGGATGCTTTTGAAAATGCTAAGTTAGAAAGCGTTGAGTTTGGCTCCTTGCTCACAACAATTGGTGAAGGCGCGTTTAAGGGCGTAACATCGCTTACAGACGTAACCTTCCCAGAAACAGGCGACGTCGAAGTTGGAGAGAGTGCGTTTTGCAGTGCAGTTGGTGAATCTGAAGAGCAAACTGCTCCAATGATTTCTACACTAACTCTTACAACTGGCATTAAGTCTATCGGAGCAAATGCCTTTAGTGATTGCGCAAGCATTAACACAATTGTTGTTGAAGGTGTTCGTGATGAAGGCAATGAGACTACAACTACTGCAAACTCCTTCCCATTTAAGATGCGCAACTGGGTAGAGTCTTCTACAAACAATTCAGGCTCTTCGATGCTTCAAAAGGCATATGCTGACGAGGCTGGTTATAGCGATTCTAACGTTGGAACAATTTCCAACGATGGTAAATTCATGAAAAATGAATCTGACCTCGAGAGCAATGTAACTGCATACTATGAGGTATTTACGATTACTGGCTTGGTTCACAATGCCTCGACCTATCAGACAAAACTTGGCAATATGAATGTTAAGTTTGTCGATCAGCAAGATGTAAACCGCGGTGAGGTCTTAACTGTTGCTGAGGGTGAAGATCTTGGTACATTTAAGATGGAAAATGTTTTCTGCGGAACTATGAGCAAAGCTACTACTTCTGGTGGCGAAACTACTTATAGTAATGGTATTACAACAAGTGACAACACCGAAGAAGGCAAAACTCCAAATGCAACTCATTACAACACTCTTACTACAATTGAGGAGCCTATAACTTCTGACTTAACATTTGATATTACAAATATCGAGTATGTAGAGCTAGAAGGTACTGGCAAGAGCGGTGTTTGGTATGCAATTGAGGCTGAAGATGGCGCAAACGTTTGTTATGCAAAATCTACTGATGCTGATCTTTCACCTGAAACTGAAATTGTTGGAAGCGTAACAAGCGGCGATGATGTTGAAGAAGGCGCTGCAGTTGTTTACACAGTTACAAAGATTGGTGAAGGTGCATTTAGGCAAAATTCTACTTTAACAAAGATTACAAGAATTGCAGATAGTGTTACAAAGATTGAAGATAACGCATTCCGTATGTGCCAAAAACTTACATCTATCGAACTTAGCAAGGTTGAGTATGTTGGTCAGTATGCATTTACAGGATCTAACCTTGCAAGCGTTGTGTTAACAAGCGTTACAGAGGTTGGTGACTATGCATTTTATGGATGTAACTATCTTGCACGAGTACAGTTTACTAACACTATTGTAAAGATCGGAAATAAGGCATTTTTGCAGTCTTCGACAGGCAACAAGCTTAATTATGTTGTTTGGGCATCTGGCAACACCGAAATTGGAGAGCATGCATTTGCAATGTCTACTCAGGATGGCGGAACAACTTCATACATCGATAATAACTTCTGGGATTATCGAAAGAACGCTTCTGAGGAGTATGAATATGTAAAGGTTAATCAGTCTGGCGAAGAAGGCCAAACAGTTGCTACAACTGCTGGTACTTATCGCTTAGAGCGCAACGGATTTGGTGGCAACGGAAGTGGCTATTACAAGTCATATTCAGTAAGCGGCGTTGTTCATACAAACACAAGCGCTAAGACTCCAATTCAGTCGGCCACTGTTCAATATACCTGCTATGACGATGCCGGGAACGAATACACTGATTTTGTTTCGACTGATGAAAACGGTGAATACACATTTGAGGGCGTATATGCTGGTACAGGTGCATATACCTCTGAAGAAGACGCCGATTTAATGACAGCTTCTAAAGCTAACCACAAGTCACAGAGCTTTATGCTCACTAAATACACTGGTGAAGGTGTTGGTGTTTATGGCGATTTAACCGGTGTTGACTTTGGTCTTAGTGAATATGTTACAAATGATGATTATGTTGTTTATATCCTAGAAACCGAGGGCGAAGGTGAAGCTGCAACTGATGTCGCTAAGGCTGTAGAATTTGATCCAGCATGAGAATGCCCAGATGAGCAGCCTATTACGATCTTGGCTAACGTAACAAGCGCTGAAGATAAGGCTGACGAAACTACTTATAAGGCTTATCCGGTAGTTGCTATAGAACCAGCACTTGCAGGCTTTAATGAGCGTGAAGAGATTTCAGAGCTAAGCTTTGAAGAAGGCAGTGTTTGCAAGAGCATTGCATTTGGAACATTTGCCGACTGCACAGGCTTAACTAAGGTTACGTTCCCAGATAGCATGACAACTATTGGTGAAGAAGCATTTGCACGTTGTGAGGCTCTTGGTACAACCGAAGCAACAGATCCATACGTCTTAAGCTTAAACAAAGTTACTAATGTCTCAAAGGGAGCATTTGTTGATTGCACAGGACTCACCGACTTAAATTGCGCAAATGGTGAAACTATAGGCGAAAAGGCATTTAACGGATGCACAGGCCTTGTAAATGTTACATGCGGCAGCGTAAAGACAATAGATGCTGATGCATTTAGTGGATGCACAAGCCTTGAAAATGTTACATTCGATAGCGTACAGACAATCGGGTCTGGTGCATTTAGTGGATGCACAAGTCTTGCTAACATCGATCTTGGCAATGTTGTAACAATTAGCGAAAACGCATTTAAGGGTGACGCTCTTGATTCGTTTACAATCCCTGCAAGCTGCACAACAATCGAGGCTGGCGCATTTGCTGACCAAGACAGCTTTAACATCATTACAGTTGCTGATGGTTGTGTTGCAACTGTTGCTGATGGCGCATTCGACTTTGCATTTAAGAACTACAACGATGAAGGCTACGTAACTGTTAACAGCCCTGTTATGAGCCTTGCTGGCAACTACAAGCTAACAGATGCTGCTAACTACGGTGACACAACGCACACAAAGCGTACACGTGCTTTCTACAAGACATACAAAGTTCAGGGTCTTGTAACAGACAAGATGTATAACGCACTGAAAGGTGCTACTGTCGAAAACGATGGCACATTCAAGACCACAACTGATGACGAAGGCATGTACACATTAGACGACGTTCTTTGCGGAACAACCGCTCTAAAGGTTAGTGCTGATGGTTATTACATGCGCGAACCAGGTTCTGGCTATGATGATTGCTACATTGCCGGCGGCGGCCTAGATGATGGCCTTGCAGCTGATATTTTGTATGAGAAAGAAGGACGCACATATGGTGATGCTGACTTTAGAATGTTAAGCGACAACCAAACTCAGCTTACATATGATGGCTTTGAGTACTTATACAATAGCGATAGCAGCAGCCTTACCTTATTAGAGCCAAGCAACGACCGCAGTTCTGAAGCTTATGCAAACGTAGTTGTTCCTGCACGTGTTTCAAGCGATGGCCTTGAAGGCGGAGTAAGTACAATATACATGCAAGAGCTTACATACGACACTACTACAAAGAGCTATGTACGCGTTCCAATTACTTTGTCTGAGTTAACAGAGTTAACTGTTTGGGATTATGTTTCATACATTTATAAGGGAGTATTTGCAAACTGCGATAAGCTTGCACGCATTACATTCCCAGGTAGCCAAACTATTACGATCGAACAAGATGCATTCCCACACAAGTTCTTTGATTACGATGGAAGCGCTTATACTCAGCAAATGCCTAACGGCGATTCTTCTGGATCCTGCGAATCTACAGTTGATAAGGGTACATACATTTTGTGCTCACCAACTGAAGGCGAAGCTACAAGTTATTACAAGCTATATAGCATTAGTGGAAAGATTACTGATGCTTATCGTGAGGTTGTTGATGGTGCTACACTAAGTGTAGATAATCTAACTGGCACTGAGGCCATTACAACAACAACAAACAGCAATGGTGAGTATGTATTTGATGAAGCGGTTTGCGGTGTTAAAACACTTTCTGTAAATGCAACAACAGATAGCCGCAAGGGCTATTCGACCCGCAAAATTAACCTTACTGACACTGACAGTAAGACTGCTGGTTTGCATGAGGACATTACAAGACAAAATGCACTGCAGTTGTTGCGTGATACTGAAAGCTTGTTTACCGTTTACAACACAGATGGCAGCGTTCTGTTTGATTGTGTAGAAAACAGCGCAACAGAGGCCACTGACAATTATCAGATTTTGGGAGGCACAATTCTAAATTATGAAACTGCTGCACAAAAGACTGACGATGTTGTAACGATTCCTGCACAGCTTAAAGGTAAAGTTACACGCACCGAAAACGCAGCACGCACAGTTGGTGGCGATATTACTGTTAACAATACATACATTTACGGCAACGCTTTTTATGGCTTTAACACGGCCACACAAGCAAGCACAGGCGAGGCAATTTCGCTTGATAAGGTTACATTTGAGCCAGGTTGCGTAGGCCAGACATTAGTTAATGCTAATGCATTCCCACTTCGCTTTAAGAACTATGCATTAAACGGTGAAAGCTATGCTTATGGCAATGTCAATAGTGATAGTGAGCTCGTCTCGGTTGCTGGTGTATTTAAGTATGCAAATGTTTTGGAAAACGACACAGAGGCACTTTATAAGACATACGAGCTTGATGGTGTAATTAAGACTGATCTTGATGAGGCTATTTCGAGCTTGTATCCTGGTGCAACTATTGATGTTGTTTATACTGCAAGTGATGCTAAGGGTGGCACAATTACTTACAAGGCAACTGCTAAGCAGGATGATGAAGGTAATGATTCGTATCACCTTGTAGGAACAGGCAAAGCAGGCGAAACTTCTATCGAAGGCGAAGAAGCATATAGTGGTCTTTCGGGCGATGTAACACTTGCTGTTCATGACGGCAACGGCAACACACTTTACTATGTTGCTGATCCTTTGGAGGCTTCACCACAAATTAACGATGTTGCAAGTGATCACACAAAGACTGGTGAAGGAGAGGCGGCTGTAGATAACCGTGATGTATTCCACATGACTACACGCATTTTGGTTGATGGTATTTGGTACACGGTTGACCCTGCTTCTAACGATTTTGGTACTGGCACACAGCTTGATGCCGACACAGTTGGCAAGCAGACTGATTATGTAATTCAGGACAGCGTAAAGAGCCTTTATGACGGCAAGGATGTTCCAATTACAACATTCGATACAACTTTGTTCCAGAATAACGAAGCTGCAAAGAATGCCCTTAAAAACATCACAATTGGAGCAAACATCGAAAAACTTGTTACAGGTACATTTAGTAGCATGCCTAAACTTGAAACTGTAACGTTTGTAGACGGAAACAAGTGCTCTGAGATCGAGGCAAGCTCGTTTGATAACTGTGCTGCTCTGAAGAGCGTTGCTCTTGGTAACGACAACAGCATTTCTTCTATCGGCGAAAATGCATTTATTAATGCCACAAGCTTGCTAACTGTAAACTTTGGTAACAACTCTGCTGTAGAAACTGTTAGCAAGTCGGCATTCCAAGGTGCAACTAGCTTGCAAACCATTAACTTTGGTAACAACTCTGCACTTACAACAATTGCTGAAAGTGCATTTGAGGGTGCTGCCAAATTAGCAGACATTGAATTTGGAACAGGTTCCAAGCTGGCAACTATCGAAACTAAAGCATTCTATGGTGCTGAAAGTATTAAAGAGATTAGTTTGCCTGCATCGCTTCAAGATGTTAAAGAAAGCGCATTCGAAGGTGCCACAAGCCTTGAAACTCTGTCTGTTGCTGACAATTCGTCACTACAGAAAGTTTGGGCAAGCGCATTTGCTGGTGCTGAAAGCTTAAAGACATTAAGCTTTGGTAACAACTCCGCACTTGCAACGGTTGGTGAAAGCGCATTTGAAGGTGTAAAGAGCTTAACCAGCTTAAACTTTGGAACAAATTCCAAACTTCAGACAATTGAAAAGAATGCATTTAATGGAATTGAATCTTTGCAAGAGCTTAACCTTCCAACTGCCCTTGAGACTATTGGTGAAAGCGCATTTGAAGGCGGCAAAGCTGTAAAGGCAATCGTTATTCCTGCAAGCGTAAAGACAATCGGTAAAGCTGCATTTAAAGACTTTACAAAGGCCGAAACTTTGGAATTTGCAACTGGCGTTACTGCACTTTCTGGAAACGCTAATGTTTCTTCGCTAACACTCATCGATGAAAGCGGATTTGAGAACCTTGCAAGTGTAAAGATGATTAAGCTTCCTAGCGAGATCGAAGAGATTGGTGTAAGCTCATTTAAGGGCGCTACAAGCTTGCTTAAGGTTGTATTGCCAGATAGTCTAGAAACTGTTGGCGACACTGCATTTGAAGATTGCGATGAGCTTGATACCTTGCAGATTGATACCAACTGCAAGGCTGCCATGGGCAAGAATGTCTTCCCATTTAAGACATATACTTATGAAAGCTCATACAAAGAGGTTAACAACAATGCTAAGGCAACTGCTGGTAAGTACATGGTTCGCACACGTGATGGTGTTCAGGTACTTGATCAGGTATTCGACTTAAGCGGAACTGTTACATTTGATGGCGTTGCTCTTAAGGGTATTCGCGTAACTATCGATGATGGCCGTGATAGCAACCCAAGTGCTGCAGTAATTAGCACTGTTTCATCTGAAGGCGCTGAGCTTGCCGACACAGAGGCATACTTTGAAAAGGATGCTAGCGGTAAGGATGTTACACGCTACAGCCGTCCAAGCATTGTTACAAGTGACACAGACGGAAGCTTTATCTTCCATGATGAGTTCTGTGGCAATACAGGACACGTTATCGCTCTTGATCTTAATGGCGGGTATCAGGCAAATGATGGTGCATTTGGCCCAATTGTTGGTGACACTGTAGCAAATGTAGAACTTGCTACAATCCCTGCACCAGAGCCTGAGCCAGAGTCTGGTGACGCAGTTAGCGACACCGCACGCACAACTCAGTTAGCTTTGCTGATTGGTTTAAGCTCGCTAGTTGTTTTGCTTGGTGCAGCAGGATCTGTTGTTTACAGACGCAGACGTCGTAAGTTCTAAGAATCAGCCAAACTAAGAGGGCTGCAAGATTTGTGGCCCTCTTTTTTTGGAATTATTCCACTTATTTAAAAGATTTTGTAGTGCGCAAGAGCGTTGTAAATTGCGACTGAGTATTGGTCGCCAGTTATGAATTCTGCGGCCGCTTTGCATGCTTGCGAGCCATTTTGCATGGCAATTCCGTGGCCTGCGCCTGAAAGCATCTCTATATCGTTGTCACCATCACCAAAAGCGTAAATGTTTGCGTTTGCAACTCCTAAGTGTTTTGCAATAGTGTTAATCCCTGTCATTTTGGATATATTCTCCAAAATTATTTCACCGCTTGTAGGTTCATTTTCCATAAAACTTGGCGGCAAAATTTTAACTCCAGAAGGCAGTTGCTTTTTAATTTGCTCGCGTGTAATGTCTGCATTACAAAAGCAGTAGCTCTCGGGGGATTTATGGTTTATGTGGTAGTTTGCAGTGTCGTCATCGTATATTACTTTTCCCCAAACTGCAACCTGTCGGCGCGCTTCTTCTAGCGAAACAACTTCTTCTTTTGGCCCTCCAACTTTTTGTGCTAGCCCAAATAAACTACTCGTCGAAATTGCAACTGCATTAAGGCCTTGCTCAACAAACGAGGCATTGTTGTCAGTTAAAATCTGAACGATTTGTTTAACTTGATCTGGTTTTAGCTGGCTGTGAAGCAAAACCTCATCGTGGTACTCTACGTGCGCACCTGTCGCGCAAACAATCCCATCAAGCCCAAGATCTCATAGTTGCTGCTCTATCTGGCATTTGCTTCGTCCAGTTGCCAAAAAGATCTTGTGGCCGGCGCTTTTGGCCATCGCAATCCCACGCTTTGTAGACTCTGCCATTTGCCCACCAATAGGTACAAGCGTGCCATCGATATCAAAAAACAGCAATTTTGTATTTTCGTTTACATCAAACACTGCCAAACAATTCTACTTTAATTTTTGACAATGAAGGCGTTTAAGTTTGCAAAGGGCTATAATATCGGGGTTGCTAAACTTTTATAGAATATAGGAGAAAAATGGCATCTTTTGAAAAATTTACAGACAAAGCACGCAAGGCACTAACGCTTGCTCGTGATGAGGCACGCGTTTTAAAAAGCCCTTTTGTTGGCACTGAGCACCTTTTGCTCGGGCTAATTAATGAACACGAGGGTTTTGGTGCTCAGACGCTCGAAAAACTAAATGTTACACACGATGATGTAGTTGATGCAATAAGCAAGGTTGTTAAGCGTGACGAGCAGCCTGCGCCAGCTGATGGCAATCCAACGTTTACCCCGCGTGTAAAACAGGTTATGGAAAACGCATTTCGTGAAAGTATGCAAAGCGGGCAAAACTATATTGCAACTGAGCATTTGCTGCTTGGGATTGTTCGAGATCCAGATTGCTGTGCAGTTAAGGTTTTAAATCACCTAAACGTAACCGAAGACCAAGTGCGAGAGGCGCTAAATGACGTTGTTGGTAAGGTTGAGGTTTTTGCAGGCACTGTAGCCGCTGATAACAAATCTGACAGCATTCTAGAGCAGTTTGGTACTGATCTTAACAAGCGCGCGCTTGAAGGCAAGCTTGACCCTGTAATTGGCCGCGCCGCCGAAATTGAACGCACTATGCAGATTTTGAGCCGTCGCCAAAATAACAATCCAATTTTAATTGGTGAGCCCGGCGTTGGGAAAACTGCAGTAGTCGAGGGCTTAGCGCAGCTTATGGTTGCTAACCGTGTTCCTGACATCTTGCAGAATATGCGTATTTTTACTTTGGATGTCTCGGCACTTGTTGCTGGAAGTAAATTCCGTGGTGAGTTTGAAGAGCGCCTTAAGCAGTGCATGAAAGAGGTAAAAGAAGCCGGCGACATTATTTTGTTTATCGATGAAATTCACAATATTATTGGCGCTGGTGCGGCCGAGGGATCAGTTGATGCTGCTAGCATTTTAAAACCGCCTTTAAGCAGAGGAGAAATTCAGGTAATTGGCGCTACAACTACCGAGGAATATCGCAAACACCTCGAGAAAGATTCAGCCTTAAGCAGACGTTTTCAGAAGGTTAAAATCGTTGAGCCATCTGAGGAGCAGTGCATTCGCATTATCGAAGGCCTTCAAGATAAGTACGAGGGACACCACAATGTGCACTATACTCCAGAGGCTATTAAGGCAAGTGTTTCGCTTTCGGAACGCTACATTCAGGATAGGTTTTTGCCTGATAAAGCCATTGATTTAATCGATGAAGCTGGTGCGCGCATGCGTATACGCAATATGCAACTGCCTGAAGAGCTGCGCAAACTCGACGCAAAAATCCGCAAGGTGCGTACAACAAAAGATAATGCAACTGCCAAGCAAGATTTTGAAAAGGCCGAAAAGCTACATGCTGAGGAAGTTAAGCTTCAAAAAATGCGTGATACTGAGAAAAAGCGTTTCGAAGAGCAAAATAAATCAGTAGTAAAAGAAGTTGGCGTTGAGGATATTGCAAACGTTGTTAGCATGATAACAGGCGTTCCGGTTAGCAACCTAACAGAAGCCGAAACCGAAAAACTTTTACGCATGGAAGGCGTTTTACACGAACGCGTTATTGGCCAAGAAGAAGCTGTATCTGCGCTCAGCAAGGCTATTAGGCGCTCACGCAGTGGGCTTAAAGATCCAAAGAGGCCATCTGGATCGTTTATCTTTTTGGGCCCTTCTGGTGTTGGCAAAACTGAGCTTAGCAAGGCGCTTGCCGAGTTTATGTTTAACACCGAAGACAGCCTAATTACGTTTGATATGTCAGAGTATATGGAACAGCACGCAGTTGCAAAACTTGTGGGCTCGCCTCCAGGATATGTTGGCTACGATGAGGGCGGCCAGCTTACAAAAATTGTTCGCGAAAACCCATACAGTGTTGTTCTTTTTGACGAGATCGAAAAAGCGCATCCTGACATCTTTAACATTTTGCTTCAGATTTTAGATGAAGGCCGTTTAACTGACGCGCAAGGCAGGTCTGTAGATTTTCGCAATACAATAATTATTATGACAAGCAACGTTGGTGCTCGCCAGATTTCACAAACTAAAACTCTTGGTTTTGATGCAGGCGATGGCAAAGGCCTTAGTGATGATGAGATTAAAACTGCTGCAACTGCTGAGCTTAAAAAGCTTTTCAGGCCAGAGTTTTTGAACCGTGTTGACGAGACTATTGTGTTTAAGAGTCTCACTGATGAAAACATTCGCCAGATTGTTGGCCTTATGATTGACGATTTGCGCCAGCGCTTAATTGCACAAAACATGACTATTAACCTAAGCGACGCTGCTACAAAATATGTTGCTGAGCAAGGCACAAATACTGCATACGGGGCACGTCCGTTGCGCCGCGCAATTCAGAGACTTATCGAGGACCCTCTTTCTGAACAGATTTTGGAAGGGCGCTGAAACAGTGGCGATGTTATTGCTGTTGGGTATGATTCCAAAGCCAAAAAGCTTACTTTTAAGCCCGGCAAAGGCGAAATTCCAGCCCCTAAAGCAAAAGACACAATTGCTCGTGAGACTGAACTGATCTTAAAAGATTACGACCTACAAAACACAGGGCTGGCAAAATAAATGAAAAATGAAGGCAACATAAACACCGAAGCTATAGTAGATAAGCTGCGCAGTGTTGAGCCTGATACTTATTCTTTAGAAGCAAAGCCTGGCAAAGTTGGCAAAAATGCCGATACTGCTGTAATTGTTTTAGCTGGAGGCAAAGGTAGCCGCATGGGCGACGTTAACAGTCTTCCAAAGCAGCTTTTACCTATTGGTGGCAAGCCTGTACTCGCGTGGTCGCTTGACACTTTTGATAGTGTCGAAGACATTGGCTGTATTGTTGTGGTTTGCCCTAAAGATGATTATCAAACATACATTGATCAGGTTGTTGATCCGTTTAAGTTTACTACTCCAATTTTGTTTGCTCCGGCTGGCACTGTTAGGCAAGAAAGTGCTTTTAATGGAGTTGAATGTGTTCCAGATAAATACAGCTACGTTATGATTCATGATGCAGCGCGCCCACTTGTTCCTGCTAGCATGATTAGGCATCTTCACAGCGTTATGAAGGCTGAACCCGAGCTAGATGGAGCAATTTGTGCACACCAGGCAATTGACACACTCAAGGTTGTTCAGGACAACAAAATAGTTGGTACGCCTGACAGAAGCGCTTTTTGGGTTGCACAAACTCCACAGTGTTTTAAGTTGCAAAAGTACAAAATGGCTCATATTTCAGCACTTCGTGATGGTTTTGTGGGCCCAGATGACTCAACGCTAATCGAGCGCATTGGTGGCAATGTTGCCTGTTTAGAGGGCAAACGCAACAATATAAAGCTAACTGTGCCAGAGGATTATCTTGTTTTGTCTGGCGTCATCGATTACATGAAGCTCGAGCACGGCTCAGATTACGAGGTTTAATCAATGAAAATCGGCACAGGATACGACGTTCATAAACTTGTTGAATGCCGCCCGCTAATTTTGGGTGGAGTAAATATCCCACACACAAAAGGCCTTGATGGCCACTCTGATGCTGATGTTTTGGCACACGCCATTGCAGATGCGCTTTTGGGTGCTGCAAAGCTTGGCGACATTGGTAAGCTTTTTCCAGACACAGATCCTGCCTACAAAGGGGCAAACTCGCTTGATCTTTTGGCCGAAGTTACAAAACGCGTGCGCTCGGAAGGGTTTAAGATCGAGGACATAGACTCCACAATTTGTGCACAAGAACCAAAAATGGCGCCTTATATTCAGCAAATGCGCCACAATTTAGCCGAAGCATGCGGGCTTTGCACTGATAAAATAGGCGTTAAGGCAACTACTACAGAGCATTTAGGCTTTGAGGGGCGCGCCGAGGGAATATCTGCCCAGGCCGTTTGCATGTTAAGCGAATAACGAGAGTGAGGAAACAATGATTAACGACGTTTTAAAACAAACAGAAGAAAAAATGCAGGCTTCGCTAAAGGGGCTTGAAAACAATTTTTCTACAGTGCGTACGGGCCGCGCAAATGCAAGTTTGCTTGATGGGCTAATGGTCGATTACTATGGTGTTCCTACTCCAATTAACCAGATGGCTGCAATTAAGACTCCAGATGCGCACATGCTTTCTGTGGAGCCATGAGATAAATCTTGTTTGGGCGCAATCGAAAAAGCAATTGCCGAAAGCGACCTTGGAATTACTCCGGGCAATGACGGTAGCTGCATCAGGCTTCCGTTCCCGAGCCTCACTGAAGAAAGCCGCCGCGAGCTTGTTAAAAAGTGCAAACAGTTTGCAGAGGAAGGGCGCGTATCTGTGCGTAATGCCCGTCGTGACGGTAATAGCGCTGTGAGCAAAGTAGTTAAGGATGAAAGTCTTTCTGAAGATGATGAAAAGCGCGGTCAGGACGAAGTTCAAAAACTCACTGACAAATACATCAAAAAAGTAGATGAGATGTTTGCCAAAAAAGAAGCTGAGGTTATGGAGATATAGTTGAATCAGCCTCTAGATGTAATATTTCCTAACATCCCTGATGATATTGATATTAGTCAGCTAGATGTTAACAATATTCCTGAGCATGTTGCAGTAATTATGGATGGTAATGGGCGCTGAGCCAAGGCGCGCGGTAAAAAGCGCCTGTTTGGGCACAAGGCCGGCGTAGATAGCGTGCGTGAGGTTGTGCGTTGCGCAAGTGACATTGGCGTTAAGTATTTAACTGTTTATTCGTTTAGCACCGAAAACTGAAGCCGCCCAAAAGAGGAAGTTGTTGGGCTGATGGATTTGTTTGCTAAATCGATTTTGGCCGAGATGGACGACCTTCACAAAGAAAATGTGCGTGTGCAAATTTTGGGCGACATTAGCATTTTGCCTAAAAAAACGCGTGAGGCTTTTGAAGTTGCTACTGATATGATGAAAAACAACACAGGCATGACGCTTTTGCCTGCAGTTAATTACGGTAGTCGCGATGAGATTTTGCGTGCTGTAAAACTTTGTGCAAATGACAACAACGTTGATGTTAACAACTTAACGTCCGATGAGTTTGCGCAGCATCTATACACTCATGATGTGCCTGATCCTGAGCTGCTAATCCGCACTAGTGGCGAGCTTAGGCTCTCTAATTTTTTGTTGTGGCAGCTTGCTTACAGCGAGTTTTATGTAACCGATGTTTTGTGGCCTGACTTTAATAGATACGAGTTTTTACGTGCGCTTTTGTCCTACCAAGGCCGCAACAGACGATTTGGCGGAGTTTAGGCGTGGCTGATACTAAAAAAAATTCCCCAGACTTTAATGCGCCGCGCATCGATAGCTCTGTGCAACAGGATGCAAGTAGTACTACAAAAGGCGCCAAGGACACTCCAAAGAATGAAAAAAAACGCTCCGATCTTGCAATTCGTTTAGCCTCCGGGTCGTTTTACGCTATCTTTATAATTGCCGGCTGCATGCTTACAAACATAGGCACAATGATTATGGCCATGATTGCGGGGGGCGTTTGTGCTGCTGAGTTTTTTGCAATGCTGCGAAGTGATGCCAAGCTTCCAAATGAAACCCTCGGAGTTATAGGCGCTGTGGCCTTTCCTCCGGCGATTTACTTTTTTGGGCTAAACGGTGCTGTAGCTGTTGTTTTGGCTCTGATGATGTCGCTACTTGTTTGATATGTTTGCTGAACTCGCGCGCGCATTGTAGACGTTTGCGTGAGCCTTTTTGGAGCAATATACACTGGCGGACTTTTGTCACTTTTGCTTGTTATGCGAAGCAGCGTTACAAGTGGCGAACCATGAGCTGGCCTTTTTGTTTTAATTTTAATTTTCAGTATTTCTATTAATGATGGTGCGGCTTATTTGTTTGGGCGCAAACTAGGCCGCCACAGTTTAGCGCCACACATAAGCCCAAAAAAATCATGGGAAGGTTTTGGTTTTGGAGTATTGTTCGGCTGTGCTTCGTGGTTTTTGTTTTTGCTGATTCCGGGCATAAAAATTGCGCCATGACAATGCCTTGTTTTTGGAATAATTGTATCGGTTGTGGGCGTTTTAGGTGATCTTGCCGAAAGCCGCATCAAACGCAACAGTGGTGTTAAGGATTCTGGAACAATTTTGCCAGGCCACGGCGGCCTTTTGGATAGGATGGATTCCATATTTTTAGTTAGTTTAATTAGCTGCATATTGCTTATAGGCGGCAACTGTTTTTAGGTGCAATCAAATGAAAAACGTTATAGTTTTAGGTAGCAGCGGATCGATTGGCACACAAACTTTAGATGTTTGTGAAAAGCATGCTAACAAACTTAATGTTGTTGGTTTAGCCGTGTGGAGTAACGCAAAGTTAGCGCGCGAGCAAGCTGCAAAGTTTAATGTGAGCGTGCAAAATGTTATCGTCTGCAAAGAAATTGATTCTAAAAATGAAGTTTTATACGATGGCAAATCTGCACGCTGCACCGATTCCACAAAAAAAATTATTGAACTTGTGCAAAGCCCAGAGGTCGACGTTGTTGTAAACGCTATGAGCGGGGCTGCAGGGCTTCAAGCGAGTGTTGCAACACTTCAGGCGGGCAAAATCTTAGCGCTTGCTAACAAAGAATCCCTTGTAGTTGCTGGCGATATAATAATGCCGCTGGCAGAGCGCCTTGCAAAAAAGCACGGTGAGGTCCGCCTTTTGCCTATAGATTCTGAGCACGGGGCAATATTCCAATGCTTGGTGGGTGAAAACAAAAGCGAGGTAGAGCGCCTTTGGGTAACCGCAAGCGGTGGCCCTTTCCGTGGAAAAACTCGCGATGAGCTTGTAAACATTACGTCTGCTCAGGCTCTGAAACACCCAACATGAAATATGGGCCCAAAAATCACAATTGATTCATCCACGCTTATGAACAAAGGGCTCGAGGTAATAGAAGCTCATCATCTTTTTAGCATGCCTTTTAACCGCATTAACGTGGTAGTTCAGCCACAAAGTGCAATTCATAGCATGGTTGAGTTTGCTGATGGTAGTGTTAAGGCGCACCTTGGCACAACCGATATGCGTATTCCAATTCAGTATGCGCTAAGCTATCCAGAGCGCTGGAGTGCGCCGGTAGAGCCTTTGGATTTCACAAAAATTGGCAGTCTAGATTTTGCTCCGGCCGATACAGAAACTTTTACATGCCTTAAAATGGCCTACAAGGCAGGTGAGGCAGGCGGCACACTTCCTTGTGTTATGAATGCTGCCAACGAAGTTGCAGTTGCAAATTTCTTACACGATAAGTGTAAATTTTTGGATATTGGCAACACAGTTCAGCAAACTATGCAAGCCTCTATTGATGATGGAAT
>R07__coassemble_204_pt1 | contig 24439 bp, 38 predicted proteins | sample R07__metabat2_high_PE_011 | metagenome-assembled genome bin R07 | reverse complement strand
CAAGTCTCTGGCGTCATTGGCAATTAGTGAAACAAGTTCAGTTGCAATGTTTTTACGCTGCGACTTTTTAGGCACAGCAATCTTTAAAATTTCCATTTTAGGCTGGCAGCTAAGTGCGCCCGCGTAACCCACGATTTCGCTATCTTGCTCAGCCACTCATCATGTGCGGGTAGGTTGAGTTATGTCTTCTAAAAACTGAGAAGCGCTCCAAGAGTCGCTTTTCATCAGGGTCTTTTCGATTTCCGCCACGGCACCAATATCGCTTGCAGCCATTGGCCTAAACATTATGCCAGCGTGTTGCACGCCTGTAGCTAGATTTTTTTTGGATGTTTCTGCAATTTTTGCACGCTCATTTTCTTCAGCATCAGAAAGGCGAGTGTACACTGGCAAAACAGTGCTTGGATCATGGTTTTGTACGCTAAAAAATTCATCACCTTCGGTGGAGTATTGTGCATTTGCAGCAAGCAAAAGGCCGCTTCCTGTAGGGTTTCAAAGCTCGTCGCTGGCAACATTTTGCTCGAAAAAAAGCTCCTTATATTTTGTTAGGCCGTCGCCAGATATGATTAAGTCGCTAAATTTTTTGGAGAGCTTAGCAGCCTCATCTGCGATTTCTGAGGCCTTTGCAACTCGGTCAGCAGTTAAACGCTTAAGGCCGGCATCCGTGCATTCAAAAAGTGCAGGGTAAAGCTCTTTGCGCATAGCGTCTGCCACAACAAAAATGTGCCCACGCTGGCCTTTTGCCCACATATTTCATGCAACAGCATCTAAAGTGCTTAATCCCACAAGCGGAGCTTCGAGTGCAGCAGCAATACCTTTTGCAGTAGCTAAACAAATGCGCACACCGGTAAATGATCCAGGTCCACGACCAGCACAAATGCAATCAATTTGTTCGCGTCGTATTCCAAGATCGCTAATCGTTGAGTTTATGAGAGGCAAAAGCTTTGTATTAGAAGCTCTATGTGCGGGCTCTTCAACAGATTTTATAACTTGAATTTTGTCGGAAACAACCTTGCCAATACCTACTGCAACTTGCTCGTTTGCAGTATCAAAAGCTAATATGTAGTTTTCAGTATTCACGAGCAGGCATTCTAACACAGCAAATTAAGTGTTTGGCTCACCAAAAAATTTTTCAATTTGGTGCAATTTTCACGAAAAAAAAGTATATTACTATGCAGATTTTAAGCAGCAAATTAAAAAGCAAGAAAGGGGGGACCATGAAGGCTTTACACAAAAAGTTTAATCCAAAACCGATTATCAGGATAACTATGACACTAGTTCTTTTGCTTGTATGCATGGTTTCTTTACAGTGCTACCAGCACCTTGCTAAAGCAGAAGAGCAAGACAGCACTGTGCAAACGGTTCTAAATCAGTCTAATTTAGCAGGAGAGCCTGCCGCAAGTGTTACACCAAACGCTGCAACATATGTTGCAAAAGTAGATGTTGGCACAATGAGTGTTGCAACTGCTCCAACCGGATGGGTTCTTGTAAATGACAGCACACAAATGTACCAAAAAACATTTAATGAGAGCACAACATATGCTTCTGTTGAAGCCGAATGGCAAACCCTCATTGATGCTTACAAAACCGGAAGAACATATACATGAACAGTCAGCCCGTATGATTCTTCTAAAACATTATTGCAGGATACAACCTTTAAGATTAACTGAACAGAAAACAACCCTAGCACTAACAGTAAGGTAACTGTTAAATATGAGGACGGTACAACACCTACGCATAAAACAATTAAAGCAGACAAAATTCTTAGCTACCAACCTAATGAAACCGTAACAATTATCCCAGAAGAAATTGAAGGCTTTACAACTCCGCCTGCACAAACTATAACTGTTCCAGAAGATGACACTACCGAAGTTACTTTTAGTTATACGCCTAACAGCTACATGCTTACTGTTTACTATAAATGTCCAGAAACAGGGCTTGAGGTTTCTCCGAAACAGACATATACAATATCATTTGATTATGAGTGAACCTATGAAGCAAATCCGGTAGTTGGTTATGACACACCTGCACCCATTACTTATGAAATGCCTGCAGCAGATAGTTCAATTGTGTTTAATTATTACAGGACTAAATTTAATGTAGGGTGCCAAACTGATGGCGTTACCGGCACAATTGGCGGGGCTATTTCAGCAACTTCCTTTGGCAACATTTGGTACGGTTCTACATGAAGTCTTGCTGGCGACGACGATTACGATCCAACGATATTAATTTTTTATCCAAGCATAGCCGGATGAGATGGCAGTGGCACTTTAGAAGCAACTTGTACGGCAACAGCTTCGGATCACGGAGTGTTTACCGGCTGGTCTATGGCCCAGAGTGGCGGAGCAGATATTCCAAAAGGTTCAGGCGAAATAACTTCAGCGGCAAACGCTAAGGCAAAATTTGAGCAAGGTGCAATCTTGCAAGGTTACGTAAAAGACCGCAATGGTACAGCAATCGAGGGCGCGTCTGTCTTTTTTGAATATTATGGCAACACTTCATCGTTTAAATTTGAAGGCCGCGCTGTTGTATGCACATCAGATGCAAACGGCCACTGAATTCTACCAGCAATTTTGTTAGGCGGAAGCCCTGCTGCAAGCACAAATAACGACGATTTAACATTTAGTGATGTTAATGATTTAATTAACGCTACGGGCACGCAAGGCCGCTTTTACTACACAAAAGAAGGCTATGATGTGGGAACATATTCAACAACTATTGGCGTTACAGCGGACATCCCCGACACTTCGCCAGACACTCAAATTACTATGGTCGAATTAAACGCGCATGTAACTTTAAACGATGTTGAAGGTCTTGATTCATACAATATTAGTTACTGAAATGATGCAACTAACACCACAAAACATTATGTATATACACAACCTTTTGTTGTTGGATGCGAGCAAGATATCGAAACTACAACTCCAAAACGTGATGTAGACAGCGAGTGAGAGTTTAGTGGCGATGCGCTTGTGTTTGATTATACCGACGAGGCTGAATTGCAGCCTGGCGAAGTTTCAACTACTGATTATCATTCTATTACTACTGTTGTGCCCGAGGCCGAAGATGGCTATGTGTTTATAGGATGGGAAGCTATCGAGCCTTCGGATGAAACTGATGGTGAGATTGAAGAAGACGACGATCTTGTTTTTCAGGCAAAATTTGAGCAAATCGCAGAAACTGAAAGCGCAAAAACTGGCGACAACAACAAACCTTTGTTTATAGTTTTGGGAGTTGTTGTTGTGGTAGCGGCTGCAACAGTTGGTGTTGTTATCTATAAGAACAAAAAAGACAACAAAAAACCCAAAAAGCGCAAATAAGCTACTTGTAAAATGCTAAATTAAAATCCTGTGTGGGCATTTGCATGCGCAGGATTTTTTTAATGCGCACACTTTTTTGCAGCTGTTATAAATGGTAGAATTTGGCCCAGTATGTTAATTACTATAGATGTAGGAAATACAAAGACCGATGTGGGCTGGTATGCTGGCGACAAGTTGGCCGGCAGGCGTAGCTTTAATACCAACAAGCACGCGACTTCAGATGAAATTGAACTTGCGCTTAGCGCTGTAGCAAACGATGGATGTTTTAGTGTTGCCGACGTGCAGGCTGTGTGCGTTAGTTGCGTTGTTCCTGAAATTTATAGAACACTTCCAAAGGCTGTTAAAAAAATTGCAGATGCGCAAAACACAAAAATCGAATACTGTTTTATAAATGCCAATAGTGCAGAGGGGCTTAACAAGCAAATTTATGATGTTGCCTTTCCTGCTAAGGATGAGGTTGGCGCAGATTATATTGCTGCTGTTATTGGGGCAAAGGCTAAAATCGATGGTGCTTGCATAGTTGCTGACATGGGAACAGCTACAAACTTGGCGATAATTAACGAGGACGGCCAGTTTTATTCTGGAATAATTTATCCAGGGGTTGAAACTGGGATTCGTGCGCTTTTGGGCAGCGCAAGTGCGCTTTCAGATTATCGTATAAAAGAGCCGGATGTAGTTTGTGGCAAAAACACAAAAGAGTGTCTTAACAGCGGTTTTATTTTTGGTGAAGCGGCTCGCCTTGATGGAATTGTGCAGCGCATATGGGACGAGCAAGGCTACAAGTGCCCTATAATTACAACTGGCGGCTGATCGCAAGTGATTTCTAAATACACAAAAATCGAGGTCATGTGAGAGCCAAACTTGATTTTTGAAGGACTTAAAATCTTTTACGATGCCACGCATTAATGCCTAGCACGAGTAAAATAGAGCGCATAAAGGGCGAGCTTAATTCGGTGCCTGAAAAGCCAGGAGTTTATCTGTGAAAAAATGACGAGGCTGAGGTCATCTATGTTGGCAAGGCAAAACGCTTGCGTACGCGCATGCGTCAGTACGTAAACTTTCAGGACGATCGGCAAAAAATTCCACTTTTGGTCAGCGATATTGCAAGCTTCGATTACATTGTTGTTGCTAATGAACACGAGGCTCTTGTTTTAGAAAAGCAGCTAATCGACCGTTACAGCCCGTATTACAATGCTGATTTTAAGGACGACAAAAGCTATCCTTTTATAGCGATCACAAAAGGCGATGTTTTTCCTGCAATTAAATATACTCGCGAAAAGCACATTGCATCAACGCGTTATTTTGGCCCTTATACCGACAGCCGCGCGGCCCGTAGGATGTGTGATTTGGTGAGAAAAGTCGTGCCGATTTGTTCAACAAAATGCACTTACTGAAAACGCCTTCGTCGCAACCTGCAAAAGTTTAACAACGATTTAGAGATGAATGCATACCTGTCAAGTCTGGCTGACAAAAAGCCTTGCTTCGATTGTCATGTTGGCTTGGGGCCAGGCCCGTGTTGTGGCAAAGTGACACCTGAGCGCTACGAGCAAAATGTGCAAAAAGTTCAGCGGTTCCTAAATGGCAAAAGGCGCGAAATTATTGCCGAGCTAAATGAGCAGATGAGTTGCGCTACCGAAGAACTTAATTTTGAGCAGGCTCATCGCATTCATGAGCGTATTGCTACAATCCAAAATGTAGCAGACAAGCAAAACATCGTTAGTCACCTGCAAATTAACGCTGATGTTTTTGGGATTTTCCGCGAGGAAACTATTACTGGCGTTTATGTGTTTATTGTGCGTGAGGGCCAAATAATTAACACAAACGAGTTTGTGCTCAACCGCGGACTTGACGTTAAAAGCGAGGAGCTTCTCCACATGCTTATGCTGCGCTATTACGATGACACAACAAGTATCCCACACGAGGTGATTTTGGCCGAGCTTCCTGACGATTATGAGACGTTGCGAACTTGGCTTACCGCCAAACTCAACAGTATGCACGGCGCAAAAGTTAATTTTGAAGTCCCGCAGCGAGGCGACCGCAAAAAGATTTTAGATCTTGCGACTCTTAATGCAAAGCATACCCTCTCCCGCTACAAAGTGCGCTTTAATTATGAAGACACGCGCAAAAATGAGGCGCTTTTGCAGCTAGAAAGTGCACTAAGTATGGAACATTCTCCATTGCGAATTGAGTGCTTTGATATTTCGACCAACCACGGCACATACACTGTTGCGAGCATGGTTGTTTTTACTAATGGCGGCGCAGACAAAGCCCAGTACAGGCGATTTAAGGTAAAAACTCCGCTGGATGAAGCCAACGATTTTTTGTGTATGCAAGAGGTTTTGCAGCGGCGATATTGCCAGGACAAGCTTAATGATAAAAGGTTTGGAAGCGTCCCAAATTTAATTTTGCTAGATGGTGGCAAGCCACAACTTAGTGCCGCTATTCAAATTTTTAAAGAGGTCGATTTTGATTGGCAGAATCGCGGGATTACGCTTGCTGGCCTTGCTAAGTCCGACGAAGAAGTGTTTGTTGCGCGTCCAGGCGAGTCGTCGACAGATTTTGAGCGCATCATTTTGCCAGATGGGGCAGCCTCGCTTTACTTAATAAAGCAAGTTCGTGACGAATCCCACCGCTTTGCAATTACGTTTCACAGGCAGCTGCGTGCAAAAGGCATGACAAAAAGTATTTTGGATGAGGTCGCGGGCTTGGGCCCTGTTCGCCAAAAAAAGCTTCTAAAAGCAATCGGCGGATTTAAAAAATTGCAACATGCTTCGCTTGAACAAATTAAAGAAACGCACACTATACCTGCTGATGTAGCCGAAGAGCTTTTTGCGATTTTAAAACAATATAGCTCTAAGTAATGAGTGTTTGCGCTAAACTATACGCCGAGAGCGTTGTCGGAGGTAAGCATGGCAGACGAAGAGAAAAAAAACACAGAACAAACATCAAAAAATGCAAGCGAGCTTTCAGTTGATGCTGCAGAAAAAATCGAAATTGCACAAACCAAAAAACAGCAATCCACAATTCTTAGCGACACTGGCAAACCTTCGCTTGTAATTATTACTGGCATGAGTGGTGCCGGACGCACAGAGGCTATGCATGTTTTTGAGGATCTCGGTTATTTTTGCATCGACAATTTGCCAGCCTCGCTTTTAACTGAGCTTGTGAGGTTGCGTCAGGCTCAGGTTTCGGGCGATCTTAAAATTGCAGTTGTTTGTGATGCTCGCAACCGTGAATTTTTCGGAAGTCTAAACACTCAGATAGAACAAATTAAAAAGATGGGTGTCGACTACAAAATTATTTATTTAGATGCCTCAGATGACAAACTTATTTCTCGCTACAAAAGTAGTAGGCGCCGCCACCCAATGTGCAACAGCGGCGAAACTATTGCTCAGGGAATTCAAAAAGAGCGTGAGTTTTTATATTACATTCACGAAACTGCAAATGTTGTTGTAGATACAACCGACATGCTGCCCCAACTTTTGCGCACGCAGCTTCAGGCGCTATTTTCAACCACCGAAACCAACGACACAATGAACATCACGGTTTATTCGTTTGGGTTTAAAAACGGCGCTCCGGTCGATGCGGACGTGGTTATCGACGTACGCTTTTTGCCAAACCCATATTGGGATCCTGCAATGCGCAAACTCAGCGGACTAGATGCGCTCGTGCACGATTTTGTGCTTGCGCGCGAAGAAACAAAAGACTTTTTAACTAAATGATACAGCCTGCTAGATAGCCTTATTCCGGGCTACATTAAAGAAGGTAAGCAGCAACTTGCAATTGGAATTGGTTGCACTGGTGGCCAGCATCGCAGCGTAACAATTTGCGAAAGCACCGGCGAGTATTTAAAAACAAAGGGCTATCGCGTATCGATTGCGCACCGCGATCTTGAGATGCAGCTTGCCCAGGCAAACAATGCCCATGTTATGACAACTCCAGGTTCGCTTACTCCTGGCATGTCCGGGCGCATTCCACGCGTTGGGTCAGGCTCAAACGCAACTCCATATAATCCAACTGGTATTAAATAATGTCATTTAGCATCGATGTTAAAGATGAGCTTACCCGTGTAAAGGGCGAGTGTGCGCAGTGCGATGTTGCTATGCTTTCGGCGCTTGTGCAAAGCCTGGGCACCTTGCACCTGCAGGGCCAAGGCAAGTTCAGCGTGCAAATCGCCACAGAAAGTGCCAGCATTGCGCGTTTCGTAATTAAATGCCTGCATGATATCTTCGACCTCAAAACCGAGCTTACACTTCGGCGCAATACTCTAAACAAAGGGCCTAACTATTCAATTGAGCTTGTAGCAGGCAAAAAGCTTACGGATGCCCTTGTTTATATGGGTATTTTCACCAAAGACAAAAACGGAACCCACATTAACGAGGGTGGAATTGCTGAAAAATTTCGCAAAAAGCCCTGTTGTAGTGCGGCTTACCTGCGTGGGGCTTTCTTGGGGCACGGTTTTATAAGCGAGCCTTCAGGCAATTTTCATTTCGAAATTGTTTTTGAACGTGAAAACCTAGCGCGCGAAGTCGTGGAGTTTTTACATACCAGCAACGTCAATGCAAACTTTTGCGAGCGACGTGGAAAATACCTCGTATACATTAAAAACGGCGAGGGTATTACCGAATTTTTGGCGCTTACTGGTGCGCACAAAAATGCACTTAAGCTCGAGGATGTGCGCGTGCTAAAAAGCATCCGCAACGACGAAAACCGCAAGATCAACTTCGAGATGGCAAACTCTGCCCGAAGTGCCGATGCCGCAGCCCATCAGCTGCAAACAATAAAGCGCGTTGTAGACTATTACGGCGTAAAAAGTCTGCCAGCATCAATCCGTCAATTTATACAGCTGCGTGTTGCAGATACCGAGGCCTCACTTGCCGAGCTTGGTGCGATGGCAGACCCTCCACTCTCTAAATCGGCGCTTTATAACCGTGCATGCAGGCTCGAAAAAATGGCTGCAGATATTCCGAAAAATTAAATAATTACGCAATTTTTGTGTGTTAAACTTGTTGTCCCGAAAGGCACAAACTTTTGGGGGGATCATGAACAACGAAATCTTAACAATTGGCATTGCAGGCGGCACAGCTAGCGGCAAAAGTTCTATTGCACAAACCATAGCTACTCATTTTAGTGAGTACGTTACGCATTTAAATTTCGACAACTATTATAAGGCGCATCACGAAATATCTTTTGAGGAGCGTCAAAAACTTAACTACGACTGTCCTGATGCATTCGAGCTTGAGCTCTTGATAGAGCACGTTAAGCAACTGCAAGAAGGCAAGGCAGTCGATTGTCCAGTGTATGATTTTACTGTGCACGATCGCTCTGATAAAACTGTTCATGTAGAGCCAAACAAAATTTTGATGATTGAGGGAATTTTTGCTCTTTACGACGAGCGTGTGCGCGACCTTATGGATACAAAAGTTTATGTAGATGTTGAAGCCGACCGCCGTTTTATCAGGCGTCTTGTGCGCGATATTAAAGAGCGCGGCCGCAGTATGGAAAATGTGATTGAGCAGTACCTTGATACTGTTAGGCCAATGCATGCAAAATACGTTGAGCCAACAAAACACAACGCCGACATTATTATTCCGGATGGATCGTATAACAAAATCGCAATTAACGTGCTTATCGGCCACATTCGCCACTACACTAACAACTGGGATCTTTCTAAAGCTTTTGGCCCAGAAACTTTTGAGTAAGTGTGTCTAATTTTTAAGTTTAATCGTATCGATAATGATATAATCGCATCCGTTGCGATGAGCGCAGCAAATAGTTAAAGGAGATTAAAATGGCAGTAACAATTAACACAGACGAATGTACAGCTTGTGGTGCTTGCGCTAGTGTATGCCCTTCAGAGGTTCTTGAGATCGAAGACACATGCACACTTACTGATGCTGATGAATGCACAGAATGCGGCACATGTGTAGATGAGTGCCCAGTAGAAGCACTTTCACTCTAAGCTGACAAGTTCAAGTTTAAAATTAAGCACCCCCTGGCATGCACCTTAGGGGGTGTTTTTTTAACTATGTTTAACGCTATTAAATTTTTAGATAAGCCTCACATTCAGCAATCGCGCCCTGGGCTGCAGCGGATTTTGCCATTAATGAAAGCCCTTGGCAACCCAGAGCAAAAGCTGCAATTTGTACATGTAGCAGGCACAAACGGCAAAGGTTCTACATGTGCTTATTTGGCACAAATTTTTCAGGATGCGGGCCTTAAAACTGGGCTTTTTATTAGCCCGTTCATTTTTGAGTTTAACGAGCGAATTCAAATTAATCACAAAAACATTACTCCTGACGAGCTAAACAAAATCACATACACCGTTAAGTGTGCTGCCGATGAGATTTTTAACGATAGCGATTACCCAACTGAGTTTGAATTTTATACTGCTATTGCTTTTCTTTATTTTGCTCAAAAAAAGTGCGACATTGTAGTTTGCGAGGTCGGCATGGGTGGCCGACTAGATAGTACCAACATTATTCCCGCTCAAAACAAAATAGTTAGCGTTATTGCACCAATTTCGGTTGATCATACAAATTACCTTGGAGCAGATATTAAATCTATTGCTGCCGAAAAAGCAGGGATTATTATGGAGGGCGTTCCAACGGTATCTGCCCCTCAAACAAACGATGTGGCAAGCATACTAAAAGGCACGTGTGCCAAAAAGCATTCGTCTCTTTATTTTGTGCAAGAAAGCGACATCACTAACAGCCACATTGTTCGCACTACTGCAAATGTTGCAGATGTGGAATTTTTCCGAAAGTTTAATTACAAAGGCGCTGAATACTCCACTCGCTTAATTGCAAACTACCAACCAATTAACGCTGCTGTGGCTATCGAGGCAGCGCGCATTGCAAGTTTGCAATTTAGCCAAATTTCTCCTGAAATTATACTTAAATCCGCCGCTCAAACGCACTGGCCTGTACGTTTTGAACTTGTGCGCAAAAACCCGGTTTGCGTGGTGGATGGCAGCCATAATGTTCAGGGCGCGCATAATTTTGTGCAGTCGTTTTTAGAAGTTTTCCCAAGCAAAACAGCAATCCTTGTCGTTGGCGTTTTGGCCGACAAGCAGTACAAACAAATGGTACAAGAGCTTTGCCAAATAACAAAGTGTGCTATTTGCATAACACCGCCTAATGAGCGGGCTCTCAGCGCCAATATCCTGGCAAAAGAATTTATCGCTGCTGGCATATGCGCGCACGCAGCCGAGAGTTTTTCCCATGCCAAAAGCCTCGCCTTTAAAACCTATACCAAAAACGACGTAATCTGCGCTGTCGGATCGCTTTATTCTGCAGCACAAATGTACAAAATTCTAACTTCATAATCAGTATTAAATATAAAGATAGTAATTTTGAAATATAGCAGAATACCTGTGCTAAAATACGCGCAAGTGTGGGCCCGTGGCTCAATGGTTAGAGCAGAGGACTCATAATCCTTTGGTTGCAGGTTCGAATCCTGCCGGGCCCACCACAAAAAGGGGTAATCATGAAGCTTTTACAGGACAAAATTATTGCCGAAAGCAGCATTCAGAGCAGCGGTAAAATCAAGATTAATTCGTTTATGGGGCACCAAACAGACCCTGTACTTATTAACAAAATGGCTGATGAGTGAATCAAGCGCTTTTCTGATTGTAAAATCGACAAGGTTGTTACTGTAGAAGTGTCCGGTATCTCGCTAGCGTTTGCGGTTGCAAGCAAACTCGGGGTGCCGCTGGTTATTGCAAAAAAATCGGATAACGTGCAAATTTCTGATGACGAATACAGCACCAAAGTTATTAGTTACGTGCACTTTAGGCGCTATGACGTAATTGTTGAAAAACAATATTTAGGTGCAGATGACCATGTAATTATCATCGACGATATTCTAAGCAATGGATGCTCGCTAATTGGGCTTTTGGGCTGTATCGATCAGGCTGGCGCCACTGTTGAGGGCATTGGGATTGCCATGGAAAAATCTTTTGAGCGCGGCGTAAAGCTTATTAACAAGCAAGGTCTTCGCCTAGAATCTCTAGTAAAAATTAAAGAAATAACCAGCACCGGCAAAATTGTTTTTGGCTAAATTTGTAAATTGCAATTTGTGTATAATTAAATATTAAGCAAGGAGGCAACCATGACAAATCTAAAATCTAAATTTTTTGTTTTAGTAGGGGCCATTGCAGTTTGCTTGTTGTGTTGTGTTCCTGTAATAGCTTATGGTGAAAGTGATACTGGCAACAGCATGATTAATATGGCAAGCACTCTGTATCACTATCCGTTTTGTTTAAATCATTATGTATATGGCACAGTTGACGGAGAATACGCAATTTTAATGAGCGAGTCACAAAACAAAGATACCGCTGTAGATATTGTAAAGAGTGATGGAACACATTGTTTTCATGCTTCTCAGCTTGCACAAAAAGACACCGAAACTGCTTTCTGGGGTGATTGAGCAATCGGAACATCGCTCGATCAGGACGGCAAGTATTATGATTTTTCATATATTGATTATTTTTTAAAGTATAAGTATGCTCCTGTTACAAATAAAGTTACTGGTCAAACTGCTATTGTTAACATAAAAGGCGAGTTTGTTGTTGCTCCAAATAATTACGGACCATTTATAATTACTGATACTTTCGGAGTTGCACAATTAGGCAACACAACTAAGGATACCTTCTACTTTTTTGATAGTAATTCTACGTTTACCAATCATACGTGTACACATTCTACAAATCAACATTATCAATTGCATCAGATGGAAAACTTTATAGAGGCATCAGCGTATAACACTTCTAAAAAATCTTATGAAAGCTATTATTTTATGGTCCACTACAACGCAACTCTTAATAAAAAAATTGCAACACGCTTTGTTGGTGTAGAAAGGGTTGATGTTACAAACGCTGATGAATATGCGCTTGTTTATAGTGGCGGAAAAATAGTTGTTTACTGTGATGGAATTAAAACCGAATTTAATGATTTAGCTAAGGATGACGATGTGTGTGTCTCGGTTCAGAGCGGATATTTTTATCTAAACTCGTATAAATGGGCCAATATGCGCGTTTTTCTGGCTGATGGCACCGAAATTACTGACAACATTCCAGATTCTAGTTCGGTTATAAGCGCAAACGATAATTATGTTTTATCACAGGCTTACAGTGAAGGGAAATCTATACTATACCTGCAAGATCGCGCTACGTGACAAATTGTAAAAACCGTTGTAGGCGCCTATGATTGCATTAATGACAGCAGCTTGCTTGTTGTTGGCGAATACATTAATGATTTATTTGTGGTTACAGTCTATGACCGTGAACTTAATGTAGTAGCAACATTAAAATCATTTGATTCCTCGACGATCAAAGCCGGTAATTGCGTTTGTGCCACGAGGGAAGATACTCCACAAACTGGAACAGGATATACCTTAGAAGTGACCCTAAATGATGCAGCTTATTCTAAGGACGTTTCATATTACGATGCAAGCTTTAATGCAACTGATGCCCTTTCGCCAAAATTAGCAGGCACTATGGCTAGCGGGACTTGCTTGTTTTACAAATATGATGAAGCAGCTGATACAGTTAGCGTTGTTGGTGCCGACGGAAGCCCTGTTGTAATTAATGGCTATACAATTACAGGCACAACTGAAGGCTTGAATAAAGGCTTAATTGTTCAGCATGGCAGCAAAGACATGTGATGGGCACAGGATGCAAATGGCAACTGTGGTGCAATCGACAGCTATGGCAATGTTGTTGTTTCGTTTAACTACGCAGGAATTTCTGATGATTGCTCTGCAGATGATGGCTCTATGGTTGTCGGCCATGTGACAGGCCCCGAGGATTGGCATTTTTTGGCTCTTTAAGAAGTGAATAAAAAAGCCGGAAATTATCCGGCTTTTTTTGTTGGTTTATCAGGTGTAACTTAGAAGTTTTTAATTACATCGCTGTAAAGATCAATAGTTTTTAAGATTAGCGCATCCTGGCTAAAAACTTCTTCTGTAGCTTTTGCAACACGATTGCGGTCGAATGTTTTGCGGCCCTCTAAAACATCTTTTACTGCCGCACTTAGCTGCTCTGGGCTTTCTGGATCGATTAAAATGCCAGTTTCCGGCGTTAATATTCCTGCAATGCCACCGTCGTTTGTGCCAATTACAGGTGTGCCGCATGCTCCAGCTTCTATAACTACAAGCCCAAAAGGCTCGTTTCGTGAAGGTGCAAGGCTAACGTCGGCCACATTGTAAATTTGGCGCAACACATTGTGTGGCTGGTTGTGCAAAAAATAAACGTTTTTTAGGCCTAGCTCTTCGTCGCGAAGCTGTTCCATTTCTGCAAATAGAGCACCGTCGCCACAAAGTACAGTAGCAGTGTTTTCGTCCTCATAATCTGCAGCAGCACGAAGCAAAATGTCAATGCCTTTAAAGTGGGCAAATTTTCCAGCAAAACTAACAAGTTTGTCGTAGTGCTTTGTAATACCAAACTGAGCCAAAACCTCATCTCTGTTGTGCGCTTCTGGGTAAAAAACATGGCTGTCATAGCCGTTTGGCATAGTAATTGCCTTTTCAGAATTATTAGGGAAACATTCGCGCGCCTCCTGAGCGTTTTTGTCGCTAATGCAAATAATTGCCCCACAGCTGTCGGCTGCTTTGCGGCAATAGCTGTGGTAGCGGTCGCTTTCCATAAAACCCTGAATATCAGTGCCATGACAGGTAATAACAAGAGGCAGGTTAAACTCCGAGGCAACAGCGGAGGTCAACCAAATGTGGCCAGAATGAATTAAATCTGGCTTAAACTCATCAACCTCTTGTGCAATTGCTTCACGAAACGCCTGGCAGTATGCCTTTTCTTGCTCCTCGGTCATGTCGCGATAATTAAAAGTGCTGCGCGGATGAGTTGTTAAGCACGGAAAATTAAACGGCATTACAGGCGCATTAACGTCAGGCTTGTTGCCATCGTCATCGCAAAAATAAATTGGGTGGCATTTAAACTTGTAGCCCGTATCATCAAATGGACGGTTATCCAAAAAAATCACACACACTTCGTGGCCCTGGCGCACAAGCGCATTGCTCATGTTTTCTACATAAACTCCACTGCCTGAGCCTGTTAGCGGCATCAAATTTATCATCAAAATTTTCATGCTTTCTCCTCTTTGCAAGTTTACTAACTGTATGTAGCAGGTTTTTAAAGCCCGTAAATATTTTAGCATTTTAAGAGAAATTTTTGGCGAATTGCGGGCGCAAACGATTATTATATGAAACGGCGCAAATGCGCGCATGTAACAAAAACTGTTGGCCAAAAAGGAGGCAAATATGGCAACAAAAGTTGGAATTAATGGTTTTGGACGTATTGGACGTATGGTTTATCGTGCAATGGCTAACGACAGTCGTTTTGATGTTGTGGCTGTTAACGATCTTGGAGATGTAAATGTTATGTCTCACCTACTTAAATATGATTCTATCCATGGCAAAGCATTTGATGATGTTCATGCAGAAGGTGATTGCATCGTAGCTGATGGTCATAGCTTAAAGGTTCTTTCTGAGAAGGACCCTGCTGATCTTCCCTGGGGAGCACTTGGTGTAGAAATCGTAATTGAATCTACAGGATTTTTTACGGACGCAACAAAAGCTGCTGCTCACATTCAGGCTGGTGCTAAAAAAGTTATCATTTCTGCACCTGCTAAAAATGAAGATGGCACATTTGTTATGGGCGTTAATGACAAAGATTACGACCCAGCAAACCATAACATTGTTTCAAATGCATCTTGCACAACTAACTGCCTAGCTCCTGTGGCCAAGGTTCTACAAGAAAAATTTGGTATTAAGCGTGGTTACATGAACACAATTCATGCTTATACTGGCGATCAGCGCGTTTTAGATGCTCCTCATAAGGATCTTCGTCGTGCTCGTGCAGCTGCTCTTTCTATGATCCCAACAACAACAGGTGCTGCTCGTGCTGTTGCTTTGGTTCTTCCTGAACTTAAGGGTAAGTTTGATGGTTTTGCAACACGTGTTCCTACTCCAGATGGATCTATGGTAGATCTTACTGTCGAGCTTGAATGCGAAGTTACAAAAGAAGAAATCAACAATGCAATGAAGGAAGCTTCTGAAACTTACCTAAAGGGCGTTTTAGATTACACAGATGAGCCAATTGTTTCTATGGATATCGTTGGAAACGCTCATTCTTCTATCTTTGATAGCCAACTTACAATGGTTCTCGGTGACAAGAGCAACATGGCTAAGGTTATCAGCTGGTATGACAACGAGTGGGGTTACAGCAACCGTGCTAAGGATCTTGCTGGTTTAATGGCTGAAAATCTCTAAGCTGCAACTTGTAGTTTAAAATTAAAAGGCGCCGGCAAACACATTTTGTTGGCGCTTTTTTGTTTAAGGCATAAGGAGGAAATATGTCAGAAATTAAAAAAGTCGATCAAATTGAGTGCAATGGCAAACGAGTTATTTGTCGTGTAGATTTTAACTGCCCGTGTGAAAACGGACAAGTTACCGATGACACACGTATTCAGCGTGCTCTTCCAACAATTAATTTGCTTTTGGAGCGTGGTGCAAAGCTTATTTTAATGAGCCATCGCGGGCGCCCATCGGGTACTGGTTTTGAGGAAGAGTTTTCTTTAAAGCCTGTTGCTGCTCGTTTGACCGAAGTGGTTAATGCTGATGTTGTACTTGCAAAAGACATCATTGGCGATGATGCAAAAGCTAAAGCGCAAGCACTGCAGCCTGGACAAATTCTGCTTTTAGAAAACCTGCGTTTTGATAAGCGCGAAAAAAAGAACGACCCAGAGTTTGCTCGTGAACTTGCTGGCCTTGCAGATATTTATGTTAACGATGCATTTGGAACTGCTCACAGGGCTCATGCTAGTACAGCTGGGGTTCCTGCATATTTGCCTGGTTATGCTGGTTTCTTGCTAAGCAATGAAGTAGAAACCCTTGGTGGAATGCTAAACAACCCAAAGCGTCCATTTACTGCGATTTTGGGTGGTAGCAAGGTTTCTGACAAAATCAAAGTCATTAATTCGCTCATCGACAAATGCGACAACTTAATTATTTGCGGTGGCATGGCATATACGTTTTTAGCATCACAGGGTATCGAAACTGGCAAAAGCATTATGGAGGCCGACTGGATCGATAAAGCCAAAGAGATGCTTGCAAAGGCCGAGGCCAAGGGTGTTAAGATTTTGCTTCCTGTAGATATTGTTGTTGCCGACGATTTTGCGGCGGATGCAAATCATTACACAGTAGATGTCCATGAAATTCCGGCAGATATGGAAGGCCTTGATTGCGGCGAAAAAACAAGTGCACTTTTTGCTGAAACAATCAAAAACAGCAAAACAATCTTTTGGAATGGCCCTGCTGGCGTTTTTGAGTTTGATGCATTTGCAGTAGGCACCAGGGCAATTGCTGAGGCTGTAGCTGATGCCGAAGGAGAGAGCATTATTGGCGGTGGTGACAGCGTTGCTGCAATTAATAAGTACGGATTGGCAGACAAGATGACATTTGTAAGTACAGGCGGTGGAGCCTCGATGGAACTTGTACAGGGCGAAGCTCTACCTGGCGTTGAAGCACTAAGACAATAAGGGAGGATTTGCAATGAGAAAGTATGTAATGGCAGGAAATTGGAAGATGAACAACACAATTTCTGAAGGTGTTACTTTGGCACAGGATCTTAAAGCTAATTTTGACAACAGCTGAACAGATAAAGTTGAGGTTGTAACATGCACTCCGTTTGTTGAATTGGATGCAGTTGCTAAGGTTTTTGGTTCAGATACAAAAATTGGAGTAGGTGCACAAAATTGCTATTTTGAGCCTAGTGGTGCATTTACTGGCGAGGTTTCGGTCCCGATGATCAAAGAAATTGGCTGCAAATATTGCGTTATTGGTCACAGTGAGCGCCGTGAAATTTTTGGCGAAACAAACGAGATGATCAATAAAAAAGCCCATGCACTTATCGAGGCAGAAATTGTTCCAATTATTTGTGTTGGTGAAAGCTTAAATGTTCGCGATGAAGGCAAATACGATGAGTATGTTCGCGCTCAGGTAAAGGCTGCTTTTGCAGGTATCAGCGCAGATAATGCCAAGCATTGCATTGTTGCATATGAGCCAATTTGGGCAATTGGTACAGGCCGTACTGCAACACCTGAGCAGGCAGAGGAAGTATGCGCTGCTGTTCGCGATGAAATTAAAAACATTTATGGTGCTGACGTTGCTGAAGATATTCGCGTGTTGTATGGAGGATCTATGAAGCCAGAAAATGCTGAAGGGCTTCTTGCAAAAGAGAATATCGATGGAGGCCTTATAGGAGGTGCTGCTCTAAAAGCAGGTAGCTTTACTGAGCTTATTAAGGCTTGCGTAGCTGCTTAAATTTGTAGTTAGAGCAATCTTTATAAATGCGTGTGGAGAAATCTGCACGCATTTTTTGTTTACATAATTATTTGCGCTATGCAGATCAACGCGGCACCCTATTTACCTCGCTTACTATAAGTGAAGAATAATTAAAAAGTTTTACGGCAACAGGTTTTTCGTATTATGTTTTGTATTAACTTTTTTGCTAGCAAATTTTGCTATATGACATAAGCGATTGGCTTTTAATGTAAAATAACAGTTGCTAACTAAGGAGGAAAAATGAGTAAGTTAAAAAATCCAGCATGTTTAATAATTATGGATGGTTTTGGTATAGATAAACCAAGTGATTTTAATGCTATAAGTTGTGCTAAAAGCCTGTACTAGATAAGGTTTTTAGTGAAAATGTTATGACGCTTCTCCAGGCTAGCGGTGAGGCTGTTGGTCTTCCTGCGGGGCAAATGGGTAATAGCGAGGTTGGCCACTTAAATATTGGGGCTGGCCGCGTGGTTTATCAGGAGCTTACTCGTATTAATAAAGCTTGTCGTGAGGATAAACTCAAAGATAACGAAGTTTTGGTAAACGCGTGTAAGCGTTGCCAAAAAAGCGGAAGCGTTCTGCACTTAATGGGGCTTATTAGTGACGGCGGAGTGCATTCAAGCACTGAACATTTATACGCGCTGATGGATCTTGCGATTTCGCAACAGGTCCGCGAGGTTTATGTTCACTGTTACATGGATGGGCGCGATGTGCCGCCAACAAGCGGAAAGTCTTATATTGAGGCGCTTGAGGCCGAGATCGAAAAGCGCAACAGCTCTCAGAGCGTGACGCACATTTGTATTGCAAGCGTTCAGGGGCGCTATTGGGTAATGGATCGCGATAACCGCTGGGAACGCGTTCTTAAGGGTTATGAGTGTATAGCGCTTGGTAAGCCTTACGTTGAAAAATCTGCTGCTGAGGTTATGCAGGAAAGTTATGACAACGAAGTTAGCGATGAGTTTGTTGAGCCGGCTGCTATAAAAGGCCGTGGCATGAAAGATGGCGACGCTGCTATTTTCTTTAATTTTAGGCCAGATCGTGCGCGTCAGATTACTCGTGCTATGACAACTAGCAATTTTGATGAGTTCGATATTTCTAACCGCCCTGATGTGCATTGGGTTTGCATGACAGAATATGATGCAAGTTTTACTTGCCCTGTTGCGTTTCCTAAAACGTTCCCTGAAAATGTCTTGGCCGACGTTTTGGCTGATGCGGGTTTAGTTCAGTATCACACTGCTGAAACCGAAAAGTACGCACACGTTACATTTTTCTTAAATGGCGGGCGCGAGGCTGAAAAGAAAAACGAGCTTCGCAAGTTAATTAACAGCCCGAAGGTTGCAACATATGACCTTCAGCCTGAAATGAGCGAGCCAGATGTTGCTAAAACATTAGCTGAAGCTATCGCAAATGACGAGGCAGATGTTTATATTGTTAATTTTGCAAATTGCGACATGGTTGGTCACACAGGCGTTATGGAAGCTGCTGTTAAAGCTGTTGAGGCTGTTGATGCTGGTGTAGGCCAGGTGCTAGATGCAATGGCTGCAAAGGGAGGCGCTACTCTAATAACTGCCGATCATGGAAATGCCGATAAGATGAGAGCTGAGGATGGGCGCCCACACACAGCTCATACAACTGCACCTGTTCCATTTGTCTTGGTTGACAAAACAGGCCAAGGCCGTCAGCTTAAAAATGAGGAGGGTGCACTTTGTGATATTGCCCCAACCCTGCTTGAGATTATCGATATACCTGCACCAAAAGAGATGACGGGCAAAAGTCTGCTTCAGCACTAAGTTAAATTAGGTGTAAAATTTGCGCTGGGTTTGTATATAATACAGCCTCGCACTTGGTCGATTGGCGCAGCGGGAGCGCAGGTGCCTTACAAGCACAAGGTCGCAGGTTCGAATCCTGCATCGACCACCATTTAATTAAATGAGCCAGCAAATCAGCTGGCTTTTTTATTATTAAAATTTGGAATATTTCCAAAGTTTCCCAAAAAAAATTAATTGCCGTTAATTCTCGTATATAAATTTTTAATTGCGGATTACGTTCTTATTATTTAAGTAGGCTTATATTTAATCGGTTTGTCATAAGGCATAAATAGAATAACTGTCAGCATACTTGCATATGCACTGGAGCACAAACTGGTTGCTTCTCTAAATGCATGAGCCGCTGGATGGCCTGAAATTTTTGGTTACATAAGCCAATTCTTTGCTATTATTACCGGGCTATCCTGTTTTGGGTATGGCCTTTACGCCCAAAACCAGAGTCCGGAGGAGGTGAAGAATATGAAGGCTTATGAATTATTATATTTTGTTGCACCTAGTGCAGACGGCAAAAACAAAGATGCTGCTAGCAAGCGTGTTGACGCCGTAATGAAATCAATCAAGGCAAAAATCGACGAAGTAGAAGACATGGGCAAGAAAACTCTTGCTTACGAAATTAATGGCAATACTGAAGGCGAGTATACCTTGGTTAACTTTCATTCAGAACCAGCAGGTATTGCTGAAGTTGATCGTGTTTTACGCATCACAGACGAAATTGAGCGCCACATGATCGTTGCGCGCAATGACAAGAATTAATGGCAAGGTTGCGCCGAGGTTGGCGGCCTGCCAAGATAGAAAGGTATAAATTATGGGAATTAACAGAGTAGTGTTAAGCGGGAATTTAACTCGCGACCCTGAATTGCGTCAAACTCCAGGCGGAACAGCAGTACTGAGCTTTGGTATCGCTGTAAATGACAGACGTAAAAATTCGCAAACTGGCGAATGGGAAGATTATCCAAACTTTTTGGATTGCACAATATTTGGCTCTCGAGCAGAGGGACTTTCTAACTATCTTTCTAAAGGAACTAAGGTTTGTTTAGAAGGAAAGCTAAGATGAAGCCAATGGGAAAAAGATGGCCAAAAGCGCAGCAAAGTTGATGTTATTGTAGATAGCCTAGACTTTATGAACCGAGGCAATGGAGCACAAGCAGGTGGGAACCAAGCTGCTCCACAAGGTGCTGTTACAGCAGCTCCAGCAGCTCAGGCTGCACCTGTAGCAGGCGCTCCTATTGGGGCCCCGTCAGTTGATACAAACTCAGAGGCATATGGAGAAGACATTCCGTTTTAATCCGTATGATTGTTTAACTTTTAGGAGGAAGTAAATGAAAAAATTCGAGAAGCAACCAGTGCAAAAGCCATGTCCTTTCTGTAAGGGGCAAGTCGAATATATCGACTACAAAGATACAAAGCTTTTGCGTAAATTTGTAACTGACAGAGGAAAAATTAAGCCTCGTCGTGTAACAGGTGTTTGCGCTCAGCATCAAAAGGATGTTGCAAATGCTGTTAAGCGTGCTAGGGCTATGGCTTTGATGCCATTTACTGTACGCGTTGTTAGCAAGCGTGGCGACAGGCGTCGTCGTTAGGAGGTCATGATGAAGGTTATATTACTTAAAGAAGTTCAGGGCCGTGGCGGCGAAGGTGATGTAATTGTTGTAAAAGATGGTTTTGCAAATAATTATTTATTGCCACAAGGTTATGCGCTAAAGGCTACAAAGGGGAATTTGGCTCAATTAGAGCAGCGCAAGGCTCACATTGCTGAGCGAGAAGTAAAGCGCGTTGCCGAGGCCGAAGAAACCAAAAAGAAGATTGACGGCATTAAGTTTAAGATCGATGTTCAGATTGGTGAAGAAGGTCAGCTTTTTGGTGCTGTTACAAGCCAAATGGTGGCAGACGGCATTAAGGCAAACTGTGGTGTAGAAATCGACAAGCGCCGTGTTGAAATGCGCAAGGCTATTAAAGCTGTTGGTTTGTATCGCGTTGACGTTTCTATTTATCGCAACATTAAGGCTTCTATCGAGGTTGTTGTTGGTGCTGAGAGCATGGATGAGTTTTTAGGTAACGATAAGAAGAAAGATAAGAAAGCTGATGAAAAAAAGCCTGAAAAGCAGGAAGTTGCTGCTGAGGAATCTGTAGAAGAAGATACTGCTGAGCCAGAAGCTGAAAGCAAAGAGCAGGCTGAGGAAGCTAGCGAATAACGCTCAACTAAAAAACTTGTAAATTAGGGCTCATATTTGGGCCCTTTTTTATTGGAAAAATGGGTAGTTATTAACAAAAATTCGTGGAATTTAAGTTGAATACCTGTTAATAAAAAAATTTTTAAAATAGCCGTTGACCTTGTGTTTTGGTGTGTTATATTACAGCGCTACAGGAGGAAATTATGCCAAATGAAATGTATATAGCAGGGTCCGATTTTGTTGGTGACAGCTCTAAAAAAAAGGAAGGCGAGAAAAACCAGCAGAGCCCACAAGAACAAAAAATGATGCCTCAGAATATCGAGGCCGAAAAATCAGTTTTGGCGGCGTGCATTCTTAACCCAAATGCGGTTGCTGAAGTTATTCCAATGCTTGAACCTGAGAACTTTTATAGTCATGCCAATCGTGCTATTTACAAATCCATTAAAAATTTGTATTCTCGAAACATCGATGTGGATCACTTGAATTTAATTGAAAATTTACAGAGTACAAAGCAACTTGAGGCAGCTGGCGGTAAAGCGTATATTGCAGAGCTTGCATCCAACGATATGGCGCTAACCAATTGGCGAAGCCATAGTGAAATTGTAAAGCGTACAAGCGTATTGCGCGATCTTGTGTATGCGGCTGTTAAAATCAGATCTATTGCATATGATGCTCCCGATGATTTAAGCGAGGCGGTTGGCGAGGCTGAGCAAACACTTTTTAATGCTACAGAGCAAAAGTTAACTAGCAGTTTTGTTAAAGTTGACAAGCTTTTAGCTCAAAGTTTTGAAGAACTACAGGAACTAAGTCAGCACACTGGCCAGCTTGCAGGCGTTCCAACTGGATTTAAAGATCTCGACGGGTTGTTTAACGGGCTGCGCGGCGGCGACCTTATTATTTTGGCTGCTCGTCCAGGTGTTGGTAAAACCTCGTTTGCTCTTAATTTAGCAGTAAACGCTGCAAAAAGGAAAACCAAAGTTGCGTTTATGTCACTTGAAATGGGTGCAAACCAGCTCATTCAGCGTATTTTATGTACTGAAGCCGAACTTAACCTTTCTAAAGTTCGTAGTGGCCATATCGGTGCTGCTGATTTTGAAAAAATTGCAAAGGCGTCAAACGTTTTAGGCGGCCTCGATTTTTATATCGATGATACTCCTGGTATGTCTATCTTTGATTTGCGTGCTAAGGCTCGTCGCGAGCTTCGTGGAGTAAAGGACGGGCTAATTGTTGTAGATTATTTGCAGCTTATGCAGCCACCAAACCAGCGCAAAGACGGAAATCGTGCCGTTGAAGTTGCTGAGATTTCACGCGGGCTTAAAATTTTAGCCAAAGAAATGAACATCCCAGTTATTGCGCTTTCACAGCTTTCGCGAAATGTAGAAATGCGTGGTCTTAGGGGCAAAAAAGGCAAGCCACAACTTAGCGACCTGCGTGAATCTGGTTCAATTGAGCAAGATGCAGATATTGTAATGTTTATCGACAGAAGCATGAACGAAGAAGAAGCCGAAGACGAAAGCAGACCAGAATGGGGCACTGCAGTAATCGATATTGCAAAACACCGCAATGGGCCAACAAAGGCAGTTACACTTACCTTTCAAAGCGAGTTCACAAAATTCGGCGACTATTTTGATGCTTCGGCCATGGGCGGTGGATTCGAAAAGTTCTAAGCCCTATTGTTGTATAATTTAGCAAACCATAGGAGGAACTATGCAATACAAATTTAAGGAAAATGATAAAGCTCTTACAGTTTTTGTAGAAGGCCGTATTGACACAATGACTACTCCAGAGCTCGAAGAAGCAGTTTTAAAGAAAATGGAGCAGTTTGATTCAATAACTTTTGATTTTAGAGATTTGGAATATATTTCTTCGGCAGGGCTAAGACTACTGCTTTTGGTTCAGAAAAAAGCAACAGCGACCAATAAAGATTTTAAGATTGAGCGCTGTAATCAGTTCGTTTTGGAGGTTTTCGAAATGACTGGTTTTTCAGATATTTTAAACGTCAAATAATTTATGACTTTAGTTTTAGCAGCTCTACTTACCGTTGCTACTTCTGTAGTTGTATACTTACTGCGCACAAAAGGCATTTTTCGCAAGTGTAATGATGCTGTTTTTCAAATTATTTGTGGTGTACTTTTTGGAGCATGTGCCATTTTTGGTACAGAGTTTTGCTCGATAGAGATAAACGGAGCGGCCGTTAATTGCCGTGACGCGCCTACACTGTGTGCTGGTCTTTTATTTGGCCCATGAGCTGGTGTTATTTCAGGTGTTATTGGTGGTGTTGAGCGCTACTTCGCAGCATTTCACGGCATTGGAACATATACTCAACTTGCATGCTCAGTTGCAACTTGTTTAGCTGGTATTTCTGCTGGTCTTGTAAAAAAATTCATTTTTAAAAAAGACACTCCAACTACTCTGCACGCGTTTGTTCTAATTGCAATAATCGAAACTTTGCATATGGCGCTTGTCCCGATTACCCATTTGGAAGACATACAGCAGGCGAGTTTAATTATGTACAAGGTTTATTTGCCGCTTCTGGCCCCGAATGCTTTTGCTGTTGTTGTATCATTTATGATTATTTCTCTTGTCTCACAACGAGCGCTCGGGTATTCGTATAAAGACATATTTTTTCACCGCAGGGCTCTTATTAAGAAAGATTTGTTTTTTACATTTCAGTTTTGAATGTTAGCGATTATTGTTGTTTGTTTTATTCTTACAGTCGGTTTTTCTAGCTACGCATTTAATGTTATGAACTATCAACAGACACAAGAGG
>R07__coassemble_178_pt1 | contig 26157 bp, 51 predicted proteins | sample R07__metabat2_high_PE_011 | metagenome-assembled genome bin R07 | reverse complement strand
TAGCAATCTCGAGCGTGTTGTCACAAGCCTCCGGAAAATCGCGCATAACCTCGCGCATTTCTTCTTCGGTTTTCATATAAAACTGATCGGTAGAAAACTTCATTCTGTCGGTGTCGTTAACTTGCGAGTTTGTGCCAATACATAGCATTAAGTCTTGCGTATAGGCATCATCCTGTGTTAAATAATGAAAGTCGTTAGTGGCAATTGTTTTAAAGCCGCATTCACGTGCAATATCGTTTAACTTAACATTTAGATCGTGTTGAGTAGTGCCATTATCTGTAACATATCCCTGGTCCTGAAGCTCAATATAAAAATCTCCTGGAGCAAAACAGCTTGCCAGTTTTTTGGCCCAATTAACTGCAGTTTCGCGATCTCCTGCTTCTAAATACTGTGGAATAATTCCAGCAACGCAAGCGCTTGTTCCTATTAAGCCTTTTCCGAATTTTTGCAACATACTAAACGTTGTGCGAGGCTTGCGGTAAAAATTATCAACATGGCTGATAGAAACAAGTTTTACGAGATTGTGATACCCCTCAAGATTTTTAGCAAGTAATATCATGTGATAGCGCCTACACTTAGGGTCGTGAGGTAAATCCTCGTCTTCGCAAAAATAAATTTCGCAGCCAAAAATCGGCTTTACAAATTTGCCTGTTTCGTTTTTAACTGTTTTTGTGGCTGCATCAAGCTCAGGAACACCGCTCATAACGCCATGATCTGTAATAGCTACAGCAGGCATGTCTAAATCAGCAGCACGCCTAACCATGTCAGTAATGTTAGTTTGCCCATCTAAAAGTGAATACTCTGTATGATTATGCAGATGAACAAATGCCATCAGTCCCCCTTCAAAAATAAGCTGATACAAAATAAGCGGTCCAAAAGACCGCCTATGTTATCAGTGGAGCCAGCGATAGGAATCGAACCTACAACCCACTGATTACAAATCAGTTGCTCTACCATTGAGCCACGCTGGCAAAGACACCTATTTGGTGCAGGCGGTATATTATCAAACCATGTAAATTTTGCAACAACTATTTAATATTTAATTGCCTTGTTTTGGCAATGTCTTTATCGACTTGTGCCTTAACTTTGTCAAGGCCGCTAAACTTTATTATTGGGCGCAAATATTGAACAAATTCTACAGTTATAGTTTGGTCGTAAATCATTCTATCAAAATCTAGAATATGCACCTCTACTGTGGCAATGTTGTCGTTGTCGACCGATGGCCTAAGACCAACATTTGTGACACCAATAAACTTTTCATCATTAATAAATACACGGGATGCATATACTCCAAATTTTGGAAGATCTTGCTCACTCTTATAAGAAACATTTGCCGTAGGCATGCCAAATTTGCGTCCAAGACCTTTGCCATGTAAAACTTTGCCTGAAATCTTTAAGTTTGTCATAAATGCATTCCTTCTAATTACCTAATACGATTTTAACAAAGCTAAACCGATGCATATTGCAAAAGTAGAAAATTACACAAGGTGATGAACTATAATCAAGCACGCTTAAGGAGGAAACATGAAAGCACTAGTATTTGGCTCGATAAATGTAGATTATACATACAAAGTAGATCACTTAGCTATGCCAGGTGAAACTATAACTTGCAAAGAGCGCTCGACTGCAGCAGGCGGTAAAGGACTAAACCAATCAATTGCACTTGCACAAGCTGGCGTTGAATCACATTTTGCTGGATCTGTTGGCCAGGATGCTAACTTTTTGCTAGGCATTATGAAATTTGTTGGCGTGCATGATCATGTTTACATTAACGAAGAAGGCACAACAGGCCACGCAATAATTCAGGCAAATGATGACGGCAATAACTGCATCGTTGTATATGCTGGTACAAATAAGCGAATTCCTGAAGATCATGTAGATAAAGTGCTTGCTCATTTTGAAAAAGACGACTATTTACTTGTGCAAAACCAGATAAACGTAAACAAGCAAGTTATCGAAAAGGCTCTTGAAATTGGCATGAAGGTGGTACTTAACCCATCTCCAGTTAAAAAATCGTTGTTTGAGCTTCCGCTTGATAAAATCGAATATCTTGTATTAAATACTGTAGAAACTCTGCAAATTTGTAAACATCTCGGTGAAAACACTATCCGCTACAACGGGCGCGACCTTGATGAAGATGATGCATATGCTCTTTGTGAAAAGTTAAGCCAACACTTGCCTATTACAAAAATTGTTATGACTCTAGGGGCAGATGGATCGGCTTATTATGATGGCGTAAAGAAATTTTTCTGCCCGGCAGAAAATGTAAAGGCAGTTGATACGACCGGCGCCGGAGACACTTTTACAGGTTATTTAGTTGCTAGCATTATGCAGGGCATGCAAATAGAAGATGCTATGAAACGTGCAACTAAAGCCGCTGGAATTGCTGTAACAAAAATTGGTGCTGCTCAATCTATTCCAACAATTTAGCTGCATAAAAACACTACCATACGATAATAAAAATAAGAGGCGAGCAAGCACTCGCCTCTTTTATTTTATATGTAAAAATGCTTTAAGCTAAAACTTCACTTAAGAATGAATGCCCTGCGCTGTCAGCCTGGTCAACACCCAAGTACTCAAGAACTGTAGCAGAAATATCAGAGTAGCTATCACGCGTGCCAGCATTTGCACCATGAGCAATTGGCTTGCCATAAATAACCATAGGAACATATTCGCGTGTGTGATCGGTTGTCTTAGTGTAACTTGGGTCGCATCCATGATCTGCAGTAATAATAACAATATCATCGTCGCGCATATTAGCCATAAACTCGCCAAACTGCTCATCGAACTCTGTCATAGCTGCAGCATAACCATCAACATCACGGCGATGACCATACTTCATATCAAAATCTACTAAGTTGACAAAGCAGAGGCCCTCAAAATCTTGTTTTTGGATTTCGAGAGTTTGCTCCATACCATGATGATTGCTTTGGTTAGGACGACGCTTATCAACACTCTTTCCTGCAAAAATGTCATAGATTTTTCCAACACCAATAGAAGCTTTGCCTGCTTTTTCCAAAAGATCAAGCATAGTTGTTTTTGGTGGAATTAAACTGTAATCATGCCTGTTAGCTGTACGTGTATATGGCCACTCTCCTGTAAATGGACGTGCAATTACGCGGCCAACGCCATGTTTGCCTTGCAAAATTTCACGTGCAATTTCACAGTACTTATAAAGCTCAGGAACAGGTACATAATCTTCATGAGCTGCAATCTGAAATACGCTATCAGCAGATGTATAAACAATAAGCTTGTCCTCGGCAATAGCTTGCTTGCCATACTCTTTAATAACATCTGTGCCTGAATATGGAAGGTTGCAAAGTGTGCCTTTGCCAGTGCGGCGCTCAAACTCATCCATAACCTCAGGTGGAAAGCCATTAGGGTACGTTGGAAGTGGATTTTCACTAATAAGACCAGCTATCTCTCAGTGGCCAATTGTTGTGTCTTTGCCCTGGCTTAGTTCACCCAAACGAGCAAAAGAACCAATTGGGTTTGCAATGCTCTTAAACTCATTTGTGCTATCGGCGTCTTCTACTCCATCAATGTTAAAAAGGCCAAGTTTTTGCAAATTTGGAGTATTAAATTTTGCACTATTACGAATAGCACGCAACGTGTTTGTGCCTGCATCTCCAAATTTATCTGCGTCAGGGAGCTCCCCAATTCCGCAACTGTCAAGTACGATAATAAATGCTCTTTTCATGATTCCCCTTTCTTTGAACTTTTTAATTTTACCATAGCGAGCGCAAATGCACAAAGCAAGAAAGACAATGAATGCAGCACCGCTTATAATTTCTGCTATTGTTCAATAAACAGGCTTAATAAATCCGCATTTTAAGTTGCCAGAATAATTTGCAGGAAGCGTTATGTTTATAAATGAACTTCACCAATCTTTAGTTGTTGTAAATTCAGCTCCTGTGGAGTCAAAAACCCTTACATACGGATACGCAACAAGTGGAATATCAATCTGCTGCTGCACATCTGACATATTTGTAACATGCATTGTGATTTGAGTACCATGCTGCTCGGCATCGCTAAATTGAACATTTTTATTTTGACTATCAAGCCTTTCTTCTAGAGGCCATCAATCATTTAAGAATGCTGAATCTTTGTGCTGCATATCGTAATCTGGCAAATAAAGATCGTCAGCTTCTGGCACATAATTTGCAATATAATCATTAACATTTTCGAAGTTTGGCCTGCTAACATCGTCTGTGTAAAAATAAGCAACAACAACTGAAAAACAAACAACAAACCCAATAATTAATTCCATAACAGCTTTTGGCCAGCGGTTTTTGTAATCACTAAGCTTTCCAGTATCGTCAAATTCAACATTAGCGCAGCCATTAGCATAGCGCTTAAGAATAAAAAGACTTGTACATAGCAAAAACACAAGACACAAAACCATAGGGCCATAAAAACGTCAAGGAAACTGAATGCTTGCAAGCTTAAGAACAATTTGTGACAAAACTGGTATGTTCATGTCTCCAACAGACCAAAAAGCTTCTGATTTAACAAGGCCAAAAAATACAATTGCCAAAACAAACATTAGCCAACCAAAAATCTTCACATTCTTAAACATTGCCTTGCGCGTGTGTGTAATACAAAGAGCAGGCCAAACTAAAAATGCTATGTAAATTGCCCAACCTTGCCTAAACTGATCGTTAAAAGAAAAGTAATTTTCACGATTAGGAGAGCTGAGAATATACCAAAGTGTCATGTCTCCTGCAGCCATTCCACTTTTGTAGGTAATAAAGTAATCAAGAAACGGGACGATAAAAAACAAGCACAACACAAAGCATAGCCCAAAAGCTTTAAGTACAGCATGCAGACATTTAAGGTCACGCTTAACAATTAGTGCAACACAAACTGGTACAAAGGCAAAACCACAAACTACAGCTGCTGTCAGTACGTGAGAGTTAACAGTGCCGCCTACACCAACTGCAAGACCAATTCAGTTTGCAGATGAAATCTTTTTTGCTCCAAATTTATCGTATGTAAAAATGTTGTACAAACAAACAACTATAAGACGCAAAAAAATCATTGCCAAAAGCTCACCGAATGCCATTCTTGTAAAAATACAATAAAGTCTATATGGTGAAACTGTTCACAAAGTTGCAAAAACACACGCAATTTGGCGACTCTTAAAAAAGTTTTTAGCTGCAAAATATGCAACTAATGCTGTAGCTGCATTTAAGCAGAGCATAAAAATAGTAACCGTTCACAAAAGCGGTAGTCCTAAAATGCGCAAAAAAGCAAACGGATACAAAAATAAATCTGGATACATTATTCCTGCAGGATAACCATATCCTGCACTCATGCTCATATACATTTTATCTGGAAATTGTCCGGTTTCTATATCGTCGGCAAGCGTTTGAATGCGCCCAATATGAAACCCGCCATCATCGCCTATCTGAAATTGATCGCTAAGCCCAAGCGCTGGTGCTAGAACATATATAGAGCAAAGAATAACAGCTATAAGCAAAATTACAGTAACTGCAATTCGCTCAATCAGTCTTTTAGTTTTGCGATTCATCTTTCTTGGCAGCAAGATTGCTATCGCCTAAAACATAAATTGGGCGTCCCTTAACTTCCAGATAAGATTTCTCGAGGTAAAGCCCTAAAATTCCGATGCCCGTAAACATAAGCCCACCAAGAACAAGAATAATACAAACAAGCGATGGCCAACCTGCTACAGGATCTCCAGCAACAATTGCACGAATAAAAACCACAAGAAGCATTATTACGCTAATAAACGAAAGCACAAGCCCTGTAACCGACATCATACGCAGTGGCCAGGTAGAATAAGCAACCATGCCCTCAATCGAATAGCCCAAAAGGCTCCAAAATGACCATTTGGTTTCGCCCTGGGTGCGCTCAACATTTTCGTATTCAATCCAATGAGTTTTAAAGCCAACTCACTGGCTTAAGCCCTTAAAAAAGCGATTGTATTCACCACATTGTAAAACAGCATCGACATAGCGCACGCTCATAAGTTGATAGTCGCGCGCACCATCTACAAGATCGACTTGCGATGTTTTATTCATAATCTTGTAAAAACGCCTAGCAAAAAACGATCTTATTGGCGGCTCACCTTTGCGAGTACACCTTCGCGTTCCAACACGATCATAATCAGGATTCTCTTCCAAAAATTTAAACATATGTGGAAGAACTGCCGGCGGATCTTGCAAATCAGCATCCATCAGAACGTAATAATCTGTTTTAAGGTTGCTCCTTGCCTCTTTGAGTCCTGCAAAAATTGCAGCTTCTTTTCCAAAGTTACGTGAAAAACTAATATAGAACACATGTTCGTTAATTTTTGATTGACCCTTGCATTTTTGCAGCGTTAGATCACAAGACCCATCATCAACAAACAAAATTTTATAATCAGGCTTATTTGTGGCATCTCACTCATTAAAAACGCGTTGCACTTCTTCTACAAAAGCATCAATGCAAGGCTCTTCGTTGTATGCTGGAACTATAATCGATATTGTTTTGTTGCTTTTCATAGGTTAAAGTTTAGCAAATTTTTAATAATTTACTACTTGCTCTTGGTTAATTCAGCAACGATTAAGGCAAACAGACAGCCTCCAACAATGTTTCCGGCGGTTACCGGAATTAGGTTGCCAATTAAAAATGCACTCCAGGAGCAGGAATTTGCGCATAAGATCGAAATTGGCAGATAAAACATATTAGCGATGCTGTGTTCAAATCCGCATAAAACAAACAAAAATATAGGTCCAAAAATCGCTAAGATTTTTCCTGCGGTGTTTTTTGAGCCAACAGCCATTCATACTGCCACACAAACCAAAATATTGCAGCCAATTCCACGAAAAAAAAGCGGCAAAAACGCGGCACTTGTTTTAGCAGTTGCAAGACTTGTTAAGTACTGAACTGCGTTTTCGGTGGAAAATATTTTGCTTTGTCATACCAATAGAGCAACTGCAATGCTTCCAACAAAATTACCAAAATACACAATTGCTCAATTTTTTAGAATTTTTACAACAGTTATTTTTTTATGAACAAGTGGAATTAAAAGCAAGCAGTTGCCGGTAAAAAGCTCTGCCCCCACCAAAACTACCATAATTAAACCAGCTGGGAATATCGCTGCAGCCACAACTTTATTTGTGTATATTCCGCCAAAAATATTTGCAGTTGCAGCTAAGGCAATAAAAGCTCCAGCCAAAATTGCTAGCAAAAAAGTATATATTGCCCGTGCATTAACCTTGGCTATCCCAACTTTATTGTATGTTTGTGCAGTATCATTCAAAATTTATACGCCCTGTTATAACTACCTAGCAATTACTAAATACTCACCTAAAAAAGCAGCCAAAATACTAAAAACAACTGTCGCAACTACATAGCCTAAAGCGACCCAACAAAGCCCACTCTTAGCAATGTCTATCACCTCGACAGCCATAGCAGAAAGCGTTGTAAAGCCTCCGCAAAAGCCAACCTTTGCAAAATTTAGCCATTCTTTATCTAATTGCCCAAGGTTTGTAGCTATTCCAACTAAAACACCAATAACAAAACAGCCAACAATGTTTATTGCAAATGTTTTAACAGGAAAGCTAAAAGGCTCTTCAATTGGAATTTCTGTGATTAAAAAACGAAGGATTGCGCCGATTGCGCCGCCCAACCCTACAAGTAATATTTTTGTGAGAAAACTAGGCATTTGGGTTTTCGTACTGGCCAGACATATAGTGCTTGCGACAAAGCGAGATATATTTGGCCTCGCCTTCTTTGTTCTCGATTTCGATATTGCTGCCGCCGCCTGTTGTGCGAACAAGCTTGCCATCGCGAATAAGTGCATTACATTTTGCAGCTGCGCCACACCAGCACGATGTTTTAATTTCTTCAATTTCATCTGCAAGCTCAAGCAAGCGCTTGCTGCCATCAAAAAGGTTCTGAGTAAAATCGGTCTTTAAGCCAAATGCAATAACAGTGATATCCAAATCATCACAAATATGGGCTAAATGCTCAACTTCACGTTTAGTTAAAAACTGACACTCATCAACAACAATTAAATTATATTGACGCAGCTCCCGATCACTTATATGAAGCAGATCATTGCTAGTAATGCAACTTTGCTCAAGCCCAATACGGCTTCACACTTTGTCTGTACGAGTATCAATTGCTGGTTTTGCAACAAGAGCGCGCATTCCTCGCTCGTTAAAATTATAGGCAAGCATTAGCGCTTGTGCAGTTTTTGCGCTGCCCATTGCACCATATCTAAAATGTAATTTAGCCACAAGTCCCCCTTAAATTTATTAGCAAGCATTTTCTCACAAGTACTATAAATCTTTTAATTTAATTTTAAATAATGGAGTCTGCCAAAAAAGAAGGCGCCCGATTTGGGAGCCTTCCACACCATACATTTGCAAAACTTAAACTTACCAAGAAAAGAGCCCTGCACAAGAAGCACTCATGCAAGAAACTAAAACACCTGCAATAAGCATGTATGCAATGTTTTTAGAAATGTGATCATTTTCTTCTTTTTTAACCATGCCGCTCATGCAACCAACAATCATTCCGATAGTACTAAAGTTGCAGAAAGATGTCATAAATACAGTTGTAACAGCCTGGTAGTGAGTGCTCATCTCATAAATTGTATCTTTAAGAGTACCCATTACAACAAACTCGTTTGTTACGATCTTCATACCCATGTTCTGAGCAAGATCCAAAGCCTGATCAAAAGGAAGACCCATCAATAGTGCTGGAATAACCATAATCCATTGCAAGAACCACTGAATGCTGAATTTGCCAGTTGAAGAGAATGGAAGCGCATCACCTGTTGGGATAAGACCCAAAATTGTATTGATAATTGCAGCCAAGCCAACAAAAGCAATAACATTAGCAATAATGATTAATACAAGTTTGCCAGTATTGATAATTGAATTTCCCAAGAATGAGAAGAAAGGATCCTTCTTTTGGCCCTTTTCGTACAGTTTTGGAATCTCATCTTCTTCTGGAGTAACATTTACTGGATTAATAATCTGACAGAACAAAAGTGATGTTAATACGTTTAGTGGAATAGCTGTAATTACGTATGCACCTGGCATCATCTGAGTGTATGAACCAATAATAGATGCTGTAACACAGCTCATGCTCATCATGCTGATTGTAAGGCAGCGCTCTTTACTAAGCTTTACAACCTGAAAACGAGATGCAGCTAAAGCTTCTGTGTTTCCTAAAAACATCATCTCGATGCTAAAGAATGATTCAAATTTAGGGCAACGTGTGATAAATGAAAGGCCTTTACCTACCCATTTAATAACAAAAGGAAGAATGCCAAAGTAAGTTAACATGTCAAAAAGTGGCACGATAACAATAACTGGCAAAATGGCAGACATAACCCATGAAGCTGAGCTGATTATAGTGCCGTCTGATTCGACTCCGGTAATAGAATAAAGCGATGTAGAAAATGCAAAAGTAGCACCTTCACTTGCCGATGAAACTAACACGTTAAAGCCATCAGCGCACCCTTTTACAGCGGCTTGTCCTGCAGGAACCAAAACAAAAAATGCTGCAAGCCCTAAAATAAGAGCCAACAAAATTCCTACACTCAACCATGAAATGTTCTTTTTGTCTTTAGAAAGCAGGATTGCTATCGCGACAAAAACTACAACGCCCAAGATATTGAGCAATAAAAACGGGATTTCCATACCTCTCCTCCTTTAATATAGAACCCTAAATTACACAATGCGGCATTAGCCACAAATAATGATTGTACTATACAAAGCTTCTATATTAAGGGGTAATTTTATTGTTTGTTTATCATCTGACGGATGGTTTCCATTGAAAGATCTGTAGAAGCCATTTCATCAGCGCAGCGTTTAAGCTCAGATGTAATGAGGTCAACATCTGTAATTTGCTTTTTGTATTTTAGTTGGTGCTCAAGGGCCGCCCAGCAATCCATAGCAATTGTGCGCATCTGGATTTCAGTTAAAATGCTGTCGATACCATTAACGCCAAAAGGCATGCGCAAAAGCACATGAAGACTTCTGTAGCCGTTTGGCTTGCTGTCTTTAATGTAGTCTTTAACGACCTCAACTTCTCACACTTCGCTTTTTTTCATCTCGTCTAAAATCGCATAAATGTCACCAACAAAGTGTGTAACAATTCGGCAACCAATAAGGTCTGAAAGGTTTGTAAGGCCGCTTTCTACAGTTTGCTCAAATCCCATACGCTCAAGTTTTTCAAGCAGGCTATCGGCACCTTTAATGCGAGACAAAATGTGCTCGGCAGGTTTGTGCTCAGGGTCATCAGTTAAAGCGTCTACAATCCTGTCGATTTCATCCTGCATGATTTTTTTGCACTCTTGCATACGCTCAGCATAAATTCCATAAAGTTCAAGTTGTTTTTTGTCCATGTTTTACCTCGTAATCTTGCTGTTTGGTGCAATACTGCTGGTTATTCAGCAACCGCCGCCTATAACACTGTCTTTGCCAATTGTAGTCTCGCCACCAAGAATCGTTGCTCCAGAATAAATAACAACACCGTCCTCAACATTAGGATGACGCTTAATGCCTTTAACAAGAGATCCGTCATCGTTTTCAGGAAAGCTAAGTGCACCAAGTGTTACATTTTGGTAAAGCTTTACATGTTTGCCAATAACTGCAGTTTCGCCAATCACAACACCGGTTCCGTGATCAATAAAAAAATATGGGCCAATTTCTGCCCCTGGGTGAATATCTATCGCTGTGCGCCTGTGCATAACTTCGCTCATCATACGTGGAACAAGCGGCACTTGCATCTTATAGAGCTCGTGTGCCAACCTATACATCGAAATTGCCCTAAAAGCCGGATAGGTTACAATAACCTCTTCCTTGGATTTTGCTGCAGGGTCTCCTCTGTATGCTGCCTCGATATCTGTATCGACAACAGCTTTGATATCTTCAATTTTAGAACATATGTTCGCTGTTATATTCTGCGGCTCATCACAGACATATTCAAACACTTCGTTAAACGCCTGGCACAGATCTGCATATTCAGACTCAGCAGTAGTACCCGGATATCCATGCACATCATGATACATTGCACTAAAGTACTTATCAATGCAATGAATAACAGCTGCTTCTATTCCGATAAGATTCTTTTTCATAAACGCTATATTACCAAATAAAACTGTGGAATTTTGCCAAGCCCCAACAACTTCTGTAAACTTTAAGGATAACCTCCAAGCCGCTACCCAACCGCTTTTACAACATACATTCGGCTAGAACAGTCCTGAAACAAACGCACATTTACATTGTAGCCGGTAGCACCGTAGGCCTGGGTTAGGTTCACACCAGACATTAGCACGCTACCAGAAGCTGTATAAGTTTCGCTTTCGCTCTGCATTTTGTAAAATTTATCAATTAAATTATGGGCAGCAGAATTTTGCTTAATATTTATTGGAAGCATTCCATTAATTAAGCTGCCGAAATTTTTAACACTAATTGGCATCTGTATGTTTTTAATTGTGTATTTAGTTTGCGGATCAAGGCCTGCAATTTTTAGAGTATGGTGCTGTCAGTTAGACTGAACTTCTTTTTGGAAGATCATACAAATTGCATCATTTTTATCTGGGCTAACGCAAGTTCATTGAACAATATTGCCAAACTCCAAGCGATGTACTCTTCCAAATTGGGAAAAATTCCGAATTTCTTTATAAAAGCTGACCTGTTTTTTAATTTCTTCAATCTCAGCACTATTTAGCTTAGTTAAATCTAGCTCAAAGCCCAAAACTCCAAACGCGGCAATATTAAAGCGCGTGTTTAGCGCAACATTGCGCAAAGTCTGATGATTTGGAACATCTGAAACATGGCTAGCGATAGTGCTTTGTGGATACCCGTAACTATATGAATTTTGAATGCGGCACCGACACACTGCATCTGTGTTGTCACTAGCCCAAATTTGCGGAAAATAGCAAAGCATACCAAGATCGAACCTATTTCCACCACTGGAACAACCCTCAAACAAAACAGCAGGAAACCGCGATGTAAGTTCGCTCATTATTTTGTAAAAGCCTATGTAATAGCGATGTGCTACCTCACACTGCTGGCTGGCTGGCAAACCCTGGCTAAAATAATCTGTAAAGTTGCGATTCATGTCTCACTTAACATAACTAATGTTTGCACTTTGCAGAATGTTTGTCATGGCATCAACAATATAATCGCAAACTTCATCACGTGTTAAGTCTAGGATTAGCTGGTTGCGCCCCTCGGAGTGCTCCTGGTTAGGAACACACATCGCTCAATCCGGATGCTTACTGTAAAGATCACTCATAATGCTGATCATTTCAGGCTCAACCCAAATTCCAAAGTCCATGCCAATTTTATTGATTTTTTCAGCAAGCCCCGAAATTCCATCAGGCAGTTTCTTTTTGTTTGCAACTCAGTCACCAAGCGAAGACGTGTCATCGTCGCGCTGGCCAAACCATCCATCATCCATAACAAACAGCTCTATGCCACAATTTTTTGCAGCTTTAGCCAAATTAAGCATTCCACGTGATGAAATATCAAAATAATTTGCTTCTCAGCTGTTAATTAACACAGGACGAACTTTGTTTTTTCAGTGGCCGCGCACAATGCAATTATTAACAAACTCATGCATTATAAAACTAAGGCCTCTAAAGCCATCCGCGCTAAAAGCCATGATAGCTTCAGGTGTTTCAAATTGAGTTTTTGGCTGCAAATTTCACTCAAAAGTATTTGGATTAATACCCTGAACAAAACGGGTCTTGCCATAAGCGCTTGCCTGAGCACATTCATAGTGATTTCCGCTATAAATTAAGTTAAAGCCAACTACTTCTCCGACAGTCTCTGTAGTGTCAGCATCATGAATCATCACAAATGGATTAGCTCTGCTGCTAGAAGTACCATTAACAGAGCCAATACAATGGCTGCCAGAATTAACACAAACACTATTTTTTTGCATTTCGTTAATTCAGCTTCCGGTGAATGTTGTCATGGTTTTATCTGTGCCAAAAAAATCAAGCTGATTGCTCATGAGTCGCTTTACCTTAACAGCTGCGTCGCTTTCATTGCTAATAATGCAACTTTTAGCAATAACATCACGCTCTTCAAAAACCGTATAAAGCAAATGCAGTTTAACCTTATGGTTTTTTTCGACCATAATAACCTCAAGCTGCTGAGGCGCGTAATCATCGTCATATGAAGCTGGCATCGATTTAAGGGGCAACTTATTTTTGTTAACGCTTGCTTTTTGGAAAACAAAATCAGTAGTGCGAGAACCGTTAGCAAACTCCAAACAAATAAAAGGCTCACGATAATCGCCTTTTCCCTCGCCTGATATCTCAAGACGCATATCTTCTAGCGAAAACTGAGGATGACCTTGGTCGTAAATGCATGTGTTTCCGGGAGCAAACTCGTGCTTTTCATACAGGCTCTTAAGTTCATCAGCATTATTTACATGTAGTTTTTTGCCATAATGCAAATGCTCTAATTGTCCACTGTCAAGCACTCTAAAAGCATAACTTGTGTTTTTAGTGCTTAAAACAAAGTTGTTTTTATCTTGAAAAATCATCGTTTTGCTTATTTGCCTGGGCGAATTTTATCGTGAATTTTTTGCATACGGTCTTCGTCGAGCTTGTAAAAAATTAGATAAATAATAAGCCCTGCCACAAGAAGCAATGCCGGCGGAATAGTCATCCACAAACGCAACCCCTGAAGAGTTTGAATTGTGTTAATTGCACCGTCAGCAACATCTAAACCAATTCATTCGATAACGCATCCTGCCAAAAATACAGCAATGCCGCTTGCAAGTTTAACTGTAAATGTTTGCATACTAAATATAACGCTTTCTTCGCGGTTTCCGTTTTTATATTCACCGTAATCAACGCTGTCTGACAAAAATATTGTCATGATAACGTTAAGCATTCCATAACCTACATAAATAAGTGCTCCTGGAACAATCAAGATTTGTCAATTTTCTGCAGAATAAAGACCAGTGTATGCCATCAGCAAAATTATTGCATACCCGCAAATCTGGATTATAAATCCTGCAATATAAAGAACGCGCTTGCTAAAGAATTTACGCATTGCAGGAATCAGCATCATTGTTAAAACCTGCGCTGCAAACGCTGCGGCTGCAAAAACACTGTAAGCAGAAGCATTTCCAACATCAAACTGGAAGAAATACAAAACCAGGTTTCCACAAATATTAAGTGATGTGTACACGAGTACAATGCTTGCAACCACCGTAAGCGCCTGATCGTTATGAAACAAACTTGCAAACATGTCTTTAACGCTTGCTGCCTTTTGCGATTTATCAATTTTGTGCTCTTTAACGGCAACAACGCAAAAAACCTCAGACACAATAAAAATAACTGCAACAATAATAGCCCAAAGCATATATCCTGTTTTCATATTTGCAGCAGCTGCACCTGCACCTAAAATCGGAACAATTGTCATTGTTAATACCGACGGAATAGCATCCCCGATGCCAGCTGAAGTTCGTGCAAGAGATGTTAAACCTTCACGCTCTTTGCCAGTTTCGGTGATTGCTGGTATCATCGACCAAAAAGGAATGTCCATGCACGTATAAGTAATTCCTCACGCAAAATAAGCAACTATAAGCCAGGCGCGCATCAAGCCGCCATTGGGGTCTGCCCCATCAGGAGTTGCAAAAAGTGCAAACAAAGTTATGGCATTAAGCACTGTTCCAGAAAATATTCAAGGACGAAAACGGCCTCAACGTGTTTTTGTTTTAGCAACGATAATGCCCATAATTGGGTCATTAAACGCGTCAAAAACACGTGCTGCCATCATCACAGTACCTATAAATGCTGAACTCATTCCAAGAACAACGTTGTAATAATTTAACAGGTAGGATGCAACTAACATGTATACAATATCTTTTCCAAACGCTCCAAAGCCAAATGCAATTTTTTGAAGTAATGTTAAATTTTTCTTTTCGCTCATTAATGCTCCTTATTTTTTGTTGCTAAATCTACAACTTTATAAGCTCCACTATAAAGTTCAGATTTGTTGTTTTGTACAATATTGTTGCACATAAACTCTAGCAAATTTGTGTTTTGGAACTGATCGAGCATCTGAGTTGTATGTGCAATATCTCCACACTCGAGTGTTCCGTCGCCTACTTCGGCTGAGTGAATTGCTCCCCACATCTCGTGCTTACCAACACGTTTTATAAAAAGCTTAGGGACAGGATAAAAGGCAAGTTCACTTGGCTTTGTAATAAGTACATCACAGCTACGCATAAGCAAATTTGTAGCATACACTGCCTCAAAAATATTTTCATGGCAAAAACTGTGGATGCCTGTAAGTTTTACATCTGGGTTAAGTGCATCATTAGCAAACTTTTGAGTATCTTCCCAATTGTTAAAATGCTCATGTGCAAAATCTGCCATTTCTGGAATCTCTGCAGTTAACTCGTTTCATACTTTTTTATAATCACCAACATTAATGTAAAGCATCGCCTTGTTTGCCTTAATTTTCGGAACTAAGTACTTAATAATTTCGGCAAAAATTTCTTTTTGGGCACCTGCTCCACCGATTGTTAAAAAGAATCGCATGGGCTCGCCATTTTGCTTGCGCAAAGTTCGCGCTTTACAGTCGTTATCGATGTTAACAACAAGCTCGTGATCAATGTAGTGGCCAGTGTAAACAATGTCATTTTCTGGCATTGGATTGCAAATTTTGTCCTTTTGCATACCGTTTAATATCCGATAGCCCATATAAGCGTTTTGGCACTGAATTGTGTGAGTTGCTCCCTCGCTTAAATGAAGCGCCATAGGCCAGTTATCAGGTATTGCGTTTACTACATGAGTAAGCCCAGCATGAACAGCCGCCTGAGCAGGCCAAACATGTGTACCAACAAAAGGAATATCTCGCGGAATATGTTTAAATACTGGCACCATAAGCTCTGCGTTTTTTTGATCCGATGCATTATAGCTAAGCGCCCTAAATCCCTCGTAATTCATAGGCTCCCAAACTGCCTTGTTAAAAATAGGATTTTTTGAGAGGCGCGAGCCTAGTGAATAAAGCTTGTTTTGATCCTCGATAACTTTTGTGCAAGTAGTGCTGTTAAAGCTATTAAGATCTAACCAGTAAGGAACCATTCCACGCGCTTTTGCCGCTGATGCAATTGCCATGCTTATACGGTAATGGCCAAACCCCATGCGAATGTTTCCGACTATAATGCCATTGTCAGCAAAGTCAGATACATTAGTAGGCTGGCTTGGGTCGTAATGGTTATTAGTAGAAGGATCGCCAACAAGTATGTTTTTTACTCCAAAATATTTACTTAAATAAGGGTTATCCTGAATGGCAATTTTGTAATCAGTTTTTGAATCGTCGCCAAATTTCTTTATAAATTTAGCTTTTGATTTTTGTGCACTTTTGTAGTCATGCGAGCTAATCGTGTTTCCAAAAATTATTTTGCTTTTATCTTGCATTTTATTTGCGAGCTACCCCGCTTTTACGTGCTGCGTCGGCTACCGCACTTGCAACCTTATCGGCAACACCAGGCAAAAATGGCGATGGAATAATTACATTGCTTGCACGGTCTTCGTCGGTAACCAAGTCAGCAATAGCATTAGCTGCAGCCATCTTCATATCTTCGTTAATATCAGTTGCTCTCACTGCAAAAGTTCCCTTAAAAATACCAGGAAACGCCAAAACGTTGTTTACCTGATTTGGATAATCGCTTCGCCCGGTAGCAACAATCTTTGCACCAGCAGCGAAAGCATCATCAGGAAATATTTCAGGCGTTGGGTTAGCCATCGCAAAAATAATTGGGTCAGGCGCCATAGACTTTACCATCTCAGGGGTAAGTGAATTAGGAGCAGAGCATCCAATAAAAATGTCTGCTTCTTTAACTCCGTCAGCAAGGCCACCTTTAACGCATTCCAGGTTGGTAGTTTGTGCCATTTCTTCTTTTATTCAATTAAGATTTTCGCGGCCTTTATAAATTAGTCCAGTTCTATCACACATTGTTATGTTTTTAAAACCATAGCTTTGCATAAGCTTCATACATGCAATTGCTGCAGCTCCTGCACCGTTGCAAATCACTTTACAATCTTGGGGTTGTTTGCCAGTAATTTTAAGTGCATTAATAATTCCAGCAAGCATAACAACAGCTGTGCCGTGCTGATCATCATGAAAAATTGGAATATCACAAACCTCTTTACACCTGCGCTCGATTTCAAAACAACGCGGAGCCGAAATATCTTCCAAATTAACTCCACCAAAACTGCCCGAAATAAGCTGAACAGTTTTTACAATGTCATCAACTTCTTGGCTTTTTATACAAATTGGAATAGCATCCACACCTGCAAACGCCTTAAAAAGAGCACTTTTACCCTCCATAACGGGCATTCCAGCCTCAGGGCCAATGTTGCCAAGGCCCAAAACTGCACTGCCATCAGTGATAACTGCGCACAAGTTTCCACGCATTGTTAAATCAAAGCTTTTGCTAACGTCCTTTTGGATTTGTAAGCAAGGCTCAGCCACACCAGGTGTATAAGCCAGCGATAAATCCGTTGAATTATTAATAGGAGCTTTTAGCTTTGTCTCGATTTTTCCATGCCATTCGTAATGTTTTTTAAGTGATTCTTTTGCGTAATCCACAATTCCCCTTTACTAGTAATTCTGTGCAAACACAATTAAAATTATAACAAAAAAGCCCTCATAATTGAGGGCTCTTGTCAGCCGCGAATTATTAAGAGACTTATTATTTATCTTCCTTCTTTTCTGCAGGTTTTTCATCGGCTTTTTTAGAAGCTTCTTCTTTTTTTTGTTCTTTAGCTTCATCCTTTTTAGGAGCTTCCTTTTTTTCTGCAGGTTTTTTATCAGCAGGTTTATCTTCTGTCTTTTTTTCGGCCGGTTTAACATCAGCTTTAGGTGCAGCTTTAGCCTCTGGCTTCTTTTCTTCCTTTTTGTCAGCCTCTGGCTTTGCAGCAGGTTTAACTTCTGCCTTTGGGGCATCAGCAGGCTTAGGAGCAGCCTTCTTCTTTTTTCCTTCATTAATAAGCTCCATAATAACCATAGGAGCGTTATCACCTTTGCGGCTACCAAGCTTAATAATGCGAGTATATCCGCTGTTGCGCTCTTTAAACATACCCTGTTTTACTTTTTCGAAAATTTCGGCAACTAGGTACTTGTCTCCACCTAATGCAGCAATAGCCAAACGGCGAGAATGAAGATCGCCGCGCTTTGCCCACCAGATGATTTTATCAACGTCACCGCGGATTTCTTTTGCGCGGCTCTCGATTGTTTTAATACGATCATTTAGGAAAAGAGCGCTTACAAGATTGCGCTTCATAGCCTTTGTATGGCTTTTGTCAGTACCTAACTTACGTCCTTTTTTGTAGTGTCTCATAATAGCTCCCTAGCAGTTTAAACTTAAATATCCTGACGAAGTGACAAATTCATAGAAGCAAGTTTTGCTTTAACTTCATCAATTGATTTAGAACCAAAATTGCGGATGTTAAGAAGATCATGCTCACTAAACTCAACGAGTTGTCTGATATTCATGATTTTTGCGTTCTTTAAGCAGTTGTAAGAACGAACAGTTAAATCAAGATCATCGATTGTTTTATTAAGCTCGATGTTTTCTTTTTGGATTTCAGGACCAAAAATTGTAGCATCTTTCTTTTCACCATTTTCTTTAATGAGCTCCAAAAATGCATTCATGTGTTGGTTAACAATAAATGCAGCGCGATTAACAGCCTCAGTAGGAGTAATAGATCCATCAGTTTCTACCTCAAGAGTTAGCTTGTCGTAATCTGTGTGCTGGCCAACACGAGTGTTTTCTTTCTTTAAGGTGCAACGAGTAACAGGTGTGAAGTTGCTGTCCACTGCAATATATCCGATTGGATCTTCTTCACGCTTGTTAAGATCAGCCTGAACACGGCCACGGCCCACACCAATACGGATTTCCATATTAAGTGTGCCACCCTCAGCAACATTGGCAATAACGTGATCTTTGTTGATAAGCTCAAACTGAGCAGGAACTTTAATGTCTTTGCCTGTAACAGTTGCTGGGCCATCAACACTGATTGTTGCAATAGCGTCGTATTCGTCGCCATTTAGCATTTGATCAAAATCAGATGCAGAATCTTCTTCGTAAGTTGGCTTAAATACAAGACCTTTAACGTTTAGAACAACATCTGTTATATCTTCTACAACGCCCATTGCAGTTGTAAACTCATGCTGTACATCATCAATAGCAATAGCAGTAGCACGAGCACCTGTAAGCGAATTAAGCATAACACGGCGAAGGGTATTACCTAAAGTTTCACCATAACCACGCTCTAGTGGTTCAACGATAAATCTAGAAAGATTGTCGTTAATTTCTTCGATTTCTACTGCTGGTTTCATGAACTCAATCATGTTCATGCCTCCTTTATTACAATCCTAATAACTTCCCTAATAACCTTATTACTTTGAGTACAACTCAACAATAAGCTGTTCTTTAATGTCAAGATCGATCTGGTCACGGCTTGGAACAGAAATTACGCTTCCCTGTAATTTTTCCATATCAGCCTCAAGCCAACCAGGTACTGCCATTTTCTCGTTAGAAACTAAAGCGCTCTGAATAACAAGCATGTCTTTAGCTTTATCAGCAACAGCAACAATGTCGCCTGGACGAACGCGATATGATGGAATAGTTACGCGCTTACCATTAACAGTAATGTGTCCGTGACGAACCTGCTGACGACTTTCTTTGCGAGATTTTGCAAAACCCAAACGATAAACAACATTATCTAAGCGAGTTTCCAAAAGACGAAGAAGGTTTTCACCAGTAACGCCAGGCTGACGGTTAGCTGTTTCATAATAACTACGGAACTGCTTTTCGAGCATGCCATAAATACGCTTTGTCTTTTGCTTTTCGCGAAGCTGTGTACGATATTCGCTCTCACGAGGACGACGCTTTCCGCTTTCGCCTGGAGCATAAGCATGACGCTCCATAGCGCACTTAACAGAATAGCATCTTGGGCCCTTTAAAAATAATTTGCAACCTTCACGACGACAAAGTTTGCAATCTGGACCAGTGTAACGAGCCATAAATAATCTCCTTTAAACTCACAAATCGGTTACGGACGACGACGTTTGCAAAGACGACATCCATTATGTGGAATTGGAGTGCAATCCTGAATGCTTGCAATTTCCAACCCAGCACCCTGCAAAGACCTAATAGCAGTTTCACGACCACTGCCTGGGCCTTTAACAAATACAGATACACGATGAAGACCATGTTCCATAGCAGTTTTAGCCGCTGCCTCTGCAGCCATCTGAGCTGCAAAAGGAGTGCTTTTACGAGAGCCCTTAAAGCCCTGAGTACCAGCACTTTGCCATGAAATAACGTTTCCTTGTGTGTCTGTGATGCTTACAATAGTGTTATTAAATGTGCTCTTAATATGAGCAGCACCCACAGAAATGTTTTTACGATCAGATCGCTTTACGCGCGATACTTTGTTTTGTTGCTTAGCCATTGCAAATCCTCCTATTTCTTCGAGCCTACTTTACGAATGTGGCCCTTGCGAGTGCGTGCATTTGTGTGTGTACGCTGCCCTCTTACAGGAAGCCCCTTACGATGACGAAGCCCACGATAACATCCAATTTCCATTAGACGCTTAATGTTTGTGCGTACTTCGCGGTTAAGTTCACCTTCTGTACGTACATTTTGCGTGATGTAATCACGAAGCTTAGACAAATCGTCTTCTGTTAAATCGTTACAACGAATGTTAGGATCGATTTTTGTGTCATTCAAAATCTTTTGAGAAGTTGACAAACCGATACCATAAATGTAAGTTAAGCCAATTTCTACTCGCTTATCACGAGGAAGATCTACACCTACTAAACGTGCCATACTTAAAACCTTTCCAATTAACCTTGACGCTGCTTATGACGAGGGTTTTCGCAAATTACAAAAACCTTGCCGTGGCGTCTAATTACCTTACATTTTTCACACATCTTTTTTACAGAAGGTCTTACCTTCATGATTCCTCCTTTAATGTGTTCTTACCTTGTGTCAGAACACATAACTTAACTACTTATAGCGATAAGTTATGCGTCCTTTGTTTAGGTCGTAAATCGAAAGTTCTACCGTAACTTTGTCGCCCGGTAAAATTTTGATGTAATGCATGCGCATCTTGCCAGAAATATGAGCCAAAATTTCATGGTCGTTTTCTAGCTTGACCTTAAACATAGCATTTGGAAGAGCCTCTAAGACTTCACCTTCCATTTCTATTACATCTTGCTTCGACACCTAAACCTCAAATACTCAATATAAAACTAGCGCTTGCTGAACTGGCTCTTTTTACGGGCTTTCTTTAAGCCGTACTTCTTGCGCTCTACCATGCGGCTATCACGAGTTAAGTAGCCAGCCTGCTTTAAGGTTGCACGATAATCGCCTGCCTCTAAAAGTGCACGACTAATTCCGTGACGAAGAGCGCCAGCCTGCCCAGAAACGCCACCACCTTTAATGTTTGCAACAACATCAAAGTGTTTATCAGTTTCTGTTAATTTAAGAGGATCAATGATGCTGTCAACCAATACCTGACGGTTAAAGTACTCATTAACGTCACGATTGTTAACAGTAATTTTGCCTTTACCCTTATATAAACGAACACGGGCAACTGCATCTTTGCGTCGTCCCGTACCGTAATATAGAGCCTCTGGCTTTTTTGTTTTTTTAGTAGTTGCTTTTTTAGTTGCTGGCATACTAATAATCCTCCGGTTTATTTAACGCTTATCTGCTTAGGCTTTTGAGCCTCATGCTTGTGTTCTGGACCTGCATAAACGTGTAATTTCATACCCATTTGGCGGCCTAGTGTATTTTTTGGAAGCATTCCCTTAACTGCATGCTCAATAACACGCTCAGGATGCTTTTCCATAGCAGCTTTATAGCTTTCTGTTTTTAGCCCACCAGGATGCCCTGTATGATGGCTGTATTCTTTTTTTTCGCCTTTTGTACCTGTAACGCGAATTTTTTCGGCGTTAACAATAACAACATTGTCACCAGTATCTACATGTGGAGTGTACTCTGGCTTGTTTTTTCCACGCAAAATATTTGCAGTAAATGTAGCAAGGCGACCCAAAACTTGATCGGTAGCATCAATTACATACCATTGGCGTTTGATATTTTCTTTTTTTGCCATATATGTCTTCACGTCAAAACCTCCAATATCGTTTGCTGACCTGCAGTTTTGCGTCAGCAAATTTAGGCGCGAGCAAGTATTGTATAAGTCACGCACATAAAAGTCAAGAAAAATTTTTAATTTTTAGCATTTAATCGGCAGGTAGAAATAACATTGCACCCACTTTATAAATACCCGTGGTAAAGTGTGAACGATTTTAGTTAAATATTGCGCTTTTAAACCAATAAATAGTTTAATTTTTTACAGCTTCACAAAATCAAGAAGTAATGCTGGTAGGATGAGTGATTGCAGTACCAACAACAACTGCATGAGCTCCGCAGCCCATTGCATCTTTGGCGTCTTGCAAATTATGAATGCGCCCTTCACAAAATACAGGTGTTTTTCCTGCGGCAGCATTAACTGCTTGCTTTAAGAACTCTAAATCAGGGCCGTCGGTTTTGGTCTGGCCAGGGATATAACCTGCAAGCGTGGTTGAGATTATGTCTACTCCACAGTTTAGTGCGCGGTTAACATCATCCATACAGCTGCAATCAGCCATAACAAGAGTTTCATCTTTAATAGCAGCTACGGTGTCTTCAAATCTTGTGCCATCAGGGCGCAGCCTACCAGTAGCATCTATTGCTACAACATCGGCGCCTGCCATAATGCATGCCTTTGCGTGACGAGCACTAGGTGTAATGTAAACTCCATCGTGGCCTTCTTTCCATAGGCCAATAACAGGAACCTGCACCCTTCCCTTAATTGCAGCGATGTCAGATAACCCTTGACACCTAATTGCAGCAGCTCCACCAATTTCGGCAGCATGTGCAAACTGTGCCATAGTTTCTGGATGGCGCAAAGGCTCACCTGGATATGCCTGACAACTTACAATTAATTTACCTTTTAAATTTGCTATTAACTCGTTCATTAAAACTCCTTTTTACACAATGGCCGGAACAAAAAAGTTTACTAATAATATAGTTACCGGTTGATAGACAAGTTCTACCAAAAATGCAGCAACAACAGGAACAATTAAAAATGCATTTTGGCTTGGGCCAAATTCATCGCGAACAGACTCCATATTAGCTACAGCAGTTGGAGTGGCTCCGAGCCCGTGGCCACAGAGCCCTGCAACCATCATTGCAGCATCGTAGTTTTTGCCAAGAAGCCTAAACGCAATAAAATATGCATACAAGGCCATAAGCACAACCTGAACAACAACAATTACTAAAATACCACCCACAAGTCCGGCAAGTTGCCAAAGCTGTATAGAAAGCATTGCAATTCCTAAGAATATATCAAGAGACGCGTCACCTATTTTGTCAAACATTGTCTTGTTGTAATTAAAGAAGTGCAACTTAGAATTAAGGTTGCGCACAATTATCGCCACAAGCATGGCACCCAAATATTCTGGAATACTCATTCCAACAGCACTGCTAATTAATGTAGCAACCTCAGAACCTAGAGCCATAGTTGCAAGCAATATTGCAAAGTTTTTACAAATGTCATCACCGGAAAGAGCAACATTTTGCTTGTCGTGAATTTTTGCAGGAACATAGTTATTAATTTCGTCGCTTTTAAGATTGTACTTAACAATAAGCTTGCGTGCAAGTGGCCCGCCTAAAAGTACAGATGTAATGAGCCCAAATGTAGCAGCGGCAATACCAGCATCCTGAGCAGCGGAATAACCCATAGTTTCAAAAGTTGAGCCGTATGCAGTAGCACCGCCATGGCCACCCGACATCGAAATTGCACCAGCAAGCATCGAATATGCATTTTCAAGCCCGCACATATTACCAACGCCAAGAGCAATAAAGCCCTGTGCAATAGCAGCCACTCCGGCAATCGCTCAATAAATTAGCAATAGCCTACCACCACGTTTTACTACCTCAAAATCGGCACTAAGGCCAACAGTCGAAAAAAACGCAATCATAAAAACGCTTTGCAAGTCGGTATTAAATTCTACTTCGAAAAGTCGCGAAAAATAGCCTATGCTGACAAAGATCATAAAAACAAATCCGCCAATAACAGGCGCAGGAATGCAATATTTTCTAAAGAAGTTAAACTTATTGCGAAGAGACAAGCCAATAAGCAATACAATTCCGGCAAGTGCTGCAGTTACAAGCATATTGCACTCAATAGTAAAAATTCCATTTTTTCATGCAAAATCCATACATCCTCACCAAAATTTATCAAGCGGTAATTATATCTAATTTTTTAATGTAGTTTATAAATGATTAAATTGCATATTAATTTTGTGCAACGCTTGCGTCTGTAAAGTTGAGCCCAACTGTAGATATCGGTTTAAAGTTCTTAAGCAGATCAGCAAAATAAGCTGTTGCAATCTGGCGATGAAAAAGCGGATAAATCGGGCACTGCTGCGCTATTATGTCATAGCACTCGTTGAGGTATTTTTGAACCTCGCTACCTTTTGCTTCACGGGATTTTTGCAAAGATGCTTGAAGCTCCTGCCAGCGATTGTTTGCTGTTAGCTTATAGCATGAACGGCCGTTCATTCACGAGTTGTCACCATACCAGCAAGACATTATAAGGTCTGCATCGTTTCCAAAAACGCTTGGATCGCCAGGCGCCAAAATAACATCATATGGCAAAACACCTTTTGGCATGTTGAATGTGTCCCAATTAAAATCCTGGACATCGACATTGCAAGTAATGCCTACTTCTTCAAGGTCCTGAGCAATTTGCTGTGCCAAATTTGTTGTTCAGTTATCCTTAACCAGCAATGTAAAACTAAAATTTGTGTGGCCCGCAGCAGACAAAAGTTCTCTAGATTTGTCCTGATCGAAACTAAACACAGTACTTGCCTTGTGATACGCACGATGCGTTCTAGGTAGAATACAGGCAGCAGACTGGGCATTTCCTCCCATAGTTTCTGATATTAACTTGTCAGTATCAATTGCATAATGAATTGCCTGGCGAACCCTGTAGTCATCAAAAGGCTCTTTCTGGCAGTTAAAGCACAAAAAAGCCATGCTTATACCCTGAACAAATTCAACAGTAGCACCGGCTTTGCGCGCAGCATCTACCTGGTTTACTGGTAAGTTTTCACACGCCAAAACAGAAGCGCTATGAATTGTTTGCGCACGAGCGTTGCCTTCAAGCACAATATCTCATTGCATGCGCTTAGCCCCGGCTGGGTGGGCTCCGTTGTAATTTTTATTAGGAACAAATACAATGCTGCCTCCATCAGAACCATCGATACTTTCATACATTCACGGCCCTGAACCAATTGGATTTGTGGAAAGCTGCGTAGTGCTTAAACTAGCTGGAAAAATTCGCAAAATTGCAAGGCGTTTTTCTAAAAGTTCATCAAAAGGATATTTAAGATCGATAAGCACAGTTTTGCTATCCGTAGCAGTCATTTTGCTAATACTTTGCAAATATGCACCATAAGTTGCATCCATGACATTTTGATTAAACGCATTAACGACGTCGTTGGCAGTGACTTGCTCGCCATTGCTAAATTTAGCTCCATCGCGCAAAACAACCTGATATTGCAAATTCGAAATTTTTTGAGGTTTCATTGCAGCAAGCCCGTTAAATGTAGAGTAATCCGAAAAGTCAAATTCATACAAGCCTTCGAATACGTGCCAACCAGCAGCACAAAAAAGAGCCGACGTGTTGCCAATAGGGTTGCAATTTTGCGAACTATAACTAACGCTTGCTGTAATTGTTCCATCTACATTAGGTTCAGCGTTTTTTTGCGCACAACCACAAAGCCAAAGCCCACAAGAAGCAAGCAAGGCTGCGCTGCCGCCGATGAAAGAGCGTCTAGAAAGAATGATGTAGTTTGCCTTTTTCAAAATTACCTGGCTTTATCTAACCATTTTTATAGCTAAATTTGCTTTGCAGTATTTTAAAAGTTTTAGGATTTTGCGCAACTATTAAAATTTGCACTATTAATTGCAAATGAAATTTGGCTTAGGTTAAAATATAGGTTTGTGTTTAAGGAGGAAAAATGGATATTAAAAAAATTGCTTTTTTAACTGCCGGGGGTTTAGCGCCTTGTTTGTCGAGCTCTATCGGAT
>R07__coassemble_143_pt1 | contig 31993 bp, 34 predicted proteins | sample R07__metabat2_high_PE_011 | metagenome-assembled genome bin R07 | reverse complement strand
GTTCGGCCCAGTCATCAGGGTCCATAAAGTACAAATATTTACCTTTTGCATGCGAAAACGCCGCATTGCGCGCACCTGCCGCCCCTGTGTTTTTTTGGTGAATTGCATGAAATCGCTCGTCAGCACTGCAAATTTCGTCACAAATTTTACCTGAATCATCAGTTGAGCCATCATCTACAAGCCAAACCTCAAAATCAGTAAGAGTTTGCTGCTGCAAACTTTCGGCAGCACGTCGCAGCCACTTGCCAACATTATAAACTGGAATAATTACAGATATTTCTGGCCTGTTAAACACAGCACCTAATTTTAATACATTTATGCGTGGAATTTATTCCAAACAAGAAAGGGCCAGCGTTTGCCAGCCCTCAAACTACTCTTCGTAGTAGGTACCTTGAAAATAACTGCTTTGCAGAGCAGTAGTGTAAAACCCTTTAACATTGCTTTGCAACATATATACTTGCTTATAAAAATAAAGTGGGGTAATTGCTCCGGTTTCCATAAGCATATCCTCGGCTTTATGCTCTAGCAATGCACGTGTATACATCGAAGACTCCGACTTAATGCTACTAATAAGCATTTCATAAGTTTGCTTTCATGTGCCGTTTGTAACACTTTTATCTTCATAACCAGGTACATCGCTTAAATCAAGATCATATACGGCAGCATCTTTATTTTCGTCTTTTCCTGCCTTAATATTGTTATTACCAGAACTAGAAATAAACAAATCCAAGAATGTAATAGCATCGGTATAGTCACCAATTCAGCTATCGCGGCAAATATCAAATTCACCGCTCTTCTTTGTAGTTTGGAATGTAGCCCATTCTTGGTTTGCTAAAGTAAGTTTAATTCCTATACTACTTAGCACATTTTGAATATATTCTGCAATAGCCTTGTGTGAATCGAGTGTGTTGTATAAATACTCCAATGTTGGGAAGTTTGTAATTTTACCCTCTTCGTCATGATCATAATATTTATATAGAGTATCTAGAGCCTCTTGATAATTTTGGCCAATGCTGTCAGCGTCTACAGGATAATATCCATAGTAATCCATACTGTGGCCAGAATCCTTTTGAAAGCTCCATCCGTTTGGCTCCTCGATACCCTCTGGCACAAATGAACTAGCAGGAGTTTGCCCACCTTGAACAATGTTATCTACAATATAGTTGCGGTCGATTAGCAAAGAGATTGCACGACGTACCTCACATTGCTGATCAAAAGTTAATTCTTTGCCTTCAGGAGAAATATCCTTATTGATGTTTCAACTCATATAGTATGTTCCGACAGAATCATCCTGGTGGTATTCGTCAGCATAATCACGCTTCATAGCAGCAGTTTCGTTAGTAGGAATACTGTTAATATATTGCCAATCGCGATTAATAAAGTTAACAAGAATATTATTGGAATTGTCGCTTAAGTAAAAATTGATACGAGGCATTGTAACTTCGTCGCTACGACAGTAAGAATCGTTCTTTTCTACACGGATAACTGAATTGTGCACCCAATCGCTCATCTTGAATGGCCCGTTGCAAATATATGTCTCAGGCTTTGTAGCCCAAATACCTTCATCATCTACGATATCCTCGCGTACAGGCATAAATACTGGGAACGCAGTAAGCTCGTTTCAGTATGGCAAGTACGTAACCGTAACAACCTGAAGAGTGTTATCATCAAGCGCATGGACATTAAGTTCAGCATCCTCAGGTGGCTCATCAGCCCATACGTCCTCATAACCATCGATTACTTCGAACATATATGAGTAATCGCCAGCAAGCTCAACAGAGGCGGCACGCTTCCACGCATATTCAAAATCGTGAGCAGTAACTTTAACGCCGTCGCTCCAATAAGTATCTTTAAGAGTATAAGTGTAAGTGCATGTTCCGTCTGCATTGTGAACCGGAGTAGGCAGCTCTGTTGCAATGTCGGCCTTAACAGCAGTTTGTCCTTCGCCTGTTTCTTCTCATTTAGCAAGACCAGCAAACATATTAAGAATCATTGTGCTTGCATCGTTAGTAGAACAAAGAGCGGGGTCGATTGTTGTTGGCTCCGACGCCAAACAGGCATTAAGCTCGTTGGTGTTTTTTGTAAGGCTATGCGATGCAGCACAAGCAGTCATGCTAACACATGCAATAGCAAGTACTACAACAGCCACACATTTAATTACAAAGCTTTTAATTTTGTTTTGTTGTAAGTAGTTATTCATAGCAATCACGCCCAACTATTTAATATCGTTAATTTCTTTTACCTTGTGGCAAGCAACAAAACGACCAGGAACAACTTCCTTAAATTCTGGCATGCTCTTGCTGCACTCTTCGCCACAATAACGGCAACGTGTACGGAACGGACATCCACTTGGTGCATTTAATGGCGATGGAATGTCTCCCTCCAAAATAATACGCTTGCTTGCGCGTGCGGCCTTAGGATCAGGCAGCGGCACAGCCGAAAGCAAACTTTTAGAATATGGATGAAGTGGATTGTTATAAACATCATCAGCCTCGCCAAGCTCGACCATATGCCCCAAATACATAACAGCAATACGATCTGAAATATGCTTAACAATTAAAAGATCATGAGCAATAAACAAATATGTAAGATTAAGCTCTTTTTGAAGCTTTTTAAAAATGTTTACTACCTGTGCCTGAATCGAAACATCCAAAGCAGATACAGGCTCATCACAAACAATAAACTTTGGGTTAACAGCCAATGCACGGGCAATACCAATACGTTGGCGCTGGCCACCACTAAACTCATGAGCATAACGTGTTGCATGCTCGGAATTAAGGCCAACATATCCCATAATTTTAAGTACGCGCTCTTCTAGTTCTTCTTCGCTTTTGCAAAGTTTATGAATTCTGAGAGGCTCAGCAATAATTTCACCAACAGTCATACGAGGGTTAAGGGAGGAATACGGATCCTGAAATACCATTGTGGCTAGCTGCCTAAAATCTTTAAGGTCGGATTTTGTTCTAATTTCCTGGCCTTTGTAATAAACCTTGCCATCAGTTGGCTCATATAGGTGCAAAAGTGTGCGGCCTACTGTAGTTTTACCACAGCCGGATTCGCCTACCAAGCCAAGAGTTTCGCCTTCGTTAATTTCAAATGAAACATCATCAACAGCCTTTAGTGGCTTTGATTTAAAACCATCTTTTACAGGAAAGTACTCTTTTAGGTGCTCAACTTTAATTAATGGCATCTTTTTTTCGGTATTAGCAGCCATTAGTTAACACCTCCTTTTGCTCGTCTGAGATTTCATCAGCAGGATCTAGTTTGTCTGCCTTAATTTGTTCTTCGATTGCCTTTCAGCAGATAGCTTTGTGCTCATCGCTAATATGGATACGGAAAGGCTTGTGGTTCATGCAAATTTTCATTGCGTTTTCGCACCTTGGAGCAAACGCGCAACCTTTTGGCATGTTTAGCAAATCGATAGGCGTCCCTTTAATAGTGTCTAGCTCACCTTGGCTATCTACCTGAGGCAGCGACCTTAGTAGACCCTTTGTGTATTCGTGTTTTGGATCGTAGAAAATGTCATCAGCAGTGCCTTTTTCACAAATAGAGCCTGCATACATAACAACTACACTATCGCACATTTGTGCCACAACACCAAGATCATGAGTAATCATAATGATAGACATCTTAAGCTCTTCTTTAAGCTTGTTCATAAGGTCCAAAATCTGAGCTTGAATAGTTACATCGAGCGCAGTTGTAGGCTCATCAGCAATTAAAACGTCTGGCTCACATGCAAGTGCCATAGCAATCATGCAGCGCTGACGCATACCGCCCGAAAGCTCATGCGGATATTGCTTTAAGCGCTTTTCTGGCTCATTGATTCCTACAAGCCTAAGCATTTCTGCTGCACGCTCGCGAGCTTGTGTTTTATTGCGATCTGTGTGCAAAAGGATTGCTTCCATCAACTGGTAGCCAATAGTAAAAGTAGGATTCATCGATGTCATTGGATCCTGAAAAATGATAGAAATTTTGTTTCCGCGAATCTTTTTCATCTCAGATTCTGGTAAACCAATAAGCTCTTGGCCCCTAAATTTAATGCTGCCGCCAACGATACGGCCGCCTGGGCCTAAAATTTGCAAAATACTGTAAGCGCTTACGCTTTTTCCTGAACCAGACTCACCTACAATACCAATTGTTTTGCCTTCGTCGAGGTTAAAGTTAACATCATTAACAGCCTTTACTTCACCATCTGGAGTAAAAAAGGAAGTTTGAAGATGTTTTACTTGCAACATTTCATTCATGACATACCTCCTTTATTCCTTATCCAGTTTTGGATCAAATGCATCGCGCAGGCCATCGCCAAACAAGTTGAGCGATAAAACAATGAGCGAGATGATAATTGCTGGAATAATTAACCTATAAAAGTAGGAATTAATTCCATTAAGCGCATCTGATGCTAGTGAACCTAATGATGGCATAGGAGCATTTACACCTAAGCCTAAAAATGATAGGTAGCTTTCGGTAAAGATTGCAGCAGGAATCTGCAAAGCAGTATAAACAATAATAATTCCAACGCAGTTAGGAAGCAGGTGCTTTAAGATTATCCACTTGCTTTTTCCGCCTGCGGCTTTAGATGCCAAAACGTATTCTTCTTCTCGAAGCGAGAGAATTTGTCCACGAATTTGGCGAGCCATACTTACCCAGTACAAAACTCCAAAAACAATAAACATACTAATTACGTTGCTGCCGATGCTTTCGAGCGGCGTACCGGTTAGCGCGGCAGTTAGTGGCGCCTTAATAACTGATGCTAGCAAAACAATAATAAGCATATCTGGTATTGAATAAAAAATATCGACAATACGCATGATAATGATATCGACAACTCCTCCGAAAAAGCCCGAAATCGAACCCATGATAAAGCCGATAATCAAAACCATGATACTTGCAAAAAAGCCAACGGCCAATGAAATTCGTGTACCAAAAACACAACGAATAAAGTAATCGCGGCCTGCGCTATCTGTACCAAAAAGATGAGGAAATACAAATTCTCCATTAGAAATTTTAGTTAGTTCAGTGGAACCATACTCAAAAGGCTTTAAATTTGCATAGCTCGCATCCATAGGCTCTAGCGCTGCCTGGCCAAGTTGCTGATCATAGGCATAAGGCCACACAAATGGAATAACGATAACAGCAATAGCAATAAACAAAACAATAATTGCACTAACTGTAGCTACTTTATTACGTAAAAGTCTCTTTAACCCGTCCTTAAGATAGGTTGAAGATTCACGCATTTCTACTAGGTATTCTTTTTCCTTATCACTTGCAGGAAGAAAATTGTCCATATTAATCTGAAGGTTTAAAAATGAATTCTTTTTTGTTTCTGTACTCATCTTATACCTCCTTTAAGCTAGCTCGATACGAGGGTCAACAGCCTTGTATGCTATATCGCTAAGTAAGTTCATCAAAACGATTAAGCATGCAAGCACGATTGTTGTGCCCATAACTACTGTGTAATCTCTGTTTGTAATACTTTGAATAAATGCACGGCCAATACCAGGTACTGCAAAAATCTGCTCTACAACAAGCGAGCCTGTAACAATGCTTGCTAGCATTGGTCCAAAATATGTAATATCGGGAATAATTCCATTTTTAAGAGCATGACGGAAAATTATACGACGCTGCGAAACTCCCTTTGCCTTTGCTGTGCGAATGTAATCTTGCCCTAAAACATCAAGCATAGACGACCTTGTAAGGCGAGTAACATTTGCCATAGGTGAAAGCCCCAATGTGATAATCGGCAACACTAGGCCGCCATCGGTAGCGCCATTTGCAGGAAGCCATCCTAAATTGAGCGACAACCATAACAGCAAAAGCGTTCCGATAATAAAGCCTGGCATACTAATAAATAAAGTAGAAATAACCATAATAATGCGGTCGGCTAAGGTGTTGCGCTTAACAGCAGCAATTGCACCTAAAACGATTCCTGCAACTGAACCCCATATTGCAGCAATAATGCCAAGTTTGGCCGATACGGCAAACCCGTCGCCAATGATGTCTAGAACCTCGCGGCCTTTTTGCTTTAGCGATGGGCCAAAATCGAAGTTAAAGATTGCGTCGTGCATGTAAGTTAAGTACTGAACGATTAGCGGCTTATCAAGGCCATATTTTGCCTCCATAGCTGCCTGAACAGACTCACTAACTGCTTTTTCGCTAACAAACGGCCCACCTGGAACAATGTGCATAATAAAAAATGTAGCCGTCATAACAACAAACACAGTGAGTAGAGCTAACAATACACGCTTAATGATGTAAAACAGAAATTGCTTATTCATTTTTAATCAACGTCCTTTGTTTTCCTAAAATGTCTAACACTTTTTGTCTGAAAACACTTACCTAAGAACATTGACAAAATAAGCACAGAGACTACTGTGATGATGCTGTCATCATCCTCAAATAAACGTAAACCTACATTTATGGTGTGTGTATTATATGGATTTTTTTAAAATGTGTGCAAAAAAAATATAATTTTTTTTAAGGTTATGCAGAAAATGCTTATAATTCTGTGCCCTAAGAGGGCTGCGGGGCTGCGCTAAAACTTGCTTTTAGTGAGGAAAGTCCGGGCTCCAAAGGGCAGGATGCCAGCTAACGGCTGGGCGGGAAAACCCGACGGAAAGTGCTACAGAAAAGAAAACTCTCAATGGCGCACTTGTGCGTTAATAGAAAAGCTGAAAAGGTGCGGTAAGAGCGCACCAGCGTTGTGGTAACACAGCGGCTTGGTAAACCCCATCCGGAGCAAGCGCAAATAGGAACGCTATGATGTGGCCCGCATCGCGTTCGGGTTGCGTGCTACAGTTTAGCAGCGATGTTAAATGGAGATAAATGGTCCTGCAAGGTTTTTACCTGGACAGAACCCGGCTTATAGGCCCTCTTAGCTAGTTTTCATTTACTATATTAGTAAGAGCCTGACGGAGCTGTTTGTTCTGGATTTTTTTTACAATCTGCATAGTTGCTTGCTTTTGTTGTTGTGTCATCTTTTGCTTGACTTTGCGCTTTTCTGTGTTTAAAACGCCTTCTTTTAAATTTTGTGCATCATTTTTAAATGGAAAACGCTTGCGCATGTTTAGCTTTGATGAAAAAAGCTCAAAGGTGTCGATGTCTTGCCCATGGCGCAAAAATGCGCGCTTAATTGTTTCTTGGCGCGAATCAAGATCGGCATGAACCATGCTATCACACGTGTATATTAGTAAACGCCAAATGAGCTTATCTGTAGGGCGCGCAACTTTTAGGTCGCCTTTGTCGGGCTCATGAAGCAAATAAACTGCATTGGTTTTTTCCAAAATCAAAAAAGCAGCATCACCATAAACTTCATTAATAACTTCTTTAAAAAGATTTTTAACCTTGCCCGCACGCAGGGCCTTGTTAAGCTTTTCTTCGTTAAGCCCAAGGTCGGCAAGCGCGTATTCTATGCCGCTTTTAATATCAGCGCGCCCCTTGCGGCCATCGAGGTCATACTGGGCAGCATTGCTACTGTACTCAAACTTACTCATTAACAGGGCGCCTAAACCCAGGCTCGGTGGTTAAAATTAGAGGTTCGCCATCGCACACAGCAACTGATTTTTCAAAGTGAGCAGAAGGCATGCCATCAGCAGTTGTTACAAGCCAGCCGTCTTCGTGATCGTCATCAACGTTTGGGGTGCCCATATTTATCATCGGCTCAATAGCTAAGCACATTCCCTCTTTAAGAACAGGGCCACTTCCGGCCTTTCCATAATTTGGAACAGCAGGGTCCTCGTGCATCACGCGGCCAATTCCGTGGCCAACATATTCGCGCACAACGCCATAGCCACTACCTTCAGCATATTGCTGGCAAGCAAAACCAATGTCGCCCAAGTGATTGCCAGCGCGTGCCTGATCAAGCGCTAACCACATGCACTCTTCGGTTACATCAAGCAAACGCTGTTTTGCTGGTGTAATTTTTCCGACAGGAAAAGTTCAGGCGTTGTCGCCAACCCAGCCATTAATTATGGCGCCGGTATCGATACTAATAATGTCTCCTTCTTGTAAAATTACATCGGCACTTGGGATTCCGTGCACAACTGCCTCGTTTACGCTAGCACAAATGCTACCTGGAAACCCACCGTAGCCTTTAAATGCAGGAACAGCACCTTCTGCCCTAATAACACTTTCGGCGATGGAGTCTAGTTCCAAGGTTGTAATACCAGGCTGTACCTGTTCGCCAACCATGCGCAAAACCATGGCAGAAATTCGCCCGGCTTCTTTCATTGCCTCAATATCTAGCTTACTTTTAATGTTAATCATTGCGCCTCCTGCGCTAAATTGTAAAAAAGCCGAAGAGGGCTCCGGCTTTTTTTAGTAATATGCGCTGATAAATTTAGCAGCTAATCTTAATAGAAGGTGTCATTGTAGCTGCAATAGCGATGCTCTTAATGTACTTACCTTTTGCAGAAGCAGGTTTTGCGCGATTAATTGCATCATAAACAGCATCGTAGTTAGCCTTAAGCTGATCGGCGCTAAAGCTAAGCTTGCCAATAATTACATGGCAGATACCAAACTTGTCTGCACGATACTCAACCTTGCCACCTTTTAAATCTTTAATAGCTTTTTCTACATCTGGAGTAACTGTTCCGAGCTTTGGGTTTGGCATTAAGCCACGAGGCCCAAGCACACGACCCAAACGGCCAACTTTTGCCATCTGATCAGGGGTAGCCACAACGGCATCAAAATCCATCTTGCCACCCTGAATGTCAGCGGCTAAATCATCTGAACCAACAATGTCAGCACCAGCAGCTTCAGCCTGCTTAGCAGCTTCACCTTCTGCAAAAACTGCAACGCGAACTGTTTTACCAGAACCGCTAGGAAGAGCAACCATGCCACGGATTTGCTGATCAGATTGACGTGTGTCGATGCCCAATTTAAAATGAGCCTCAACAGTTTGGTCGAAACCACCCTTTGGAGCCCCGGCCATAGCCTTAAACGCATCTTCAGCGCTAACAGCCTCTTTTGGGAAAGCTTCTAAAGCTTTTGTGTAATTCTTACTTTTTTTAGCCATAATATTTCCTTTCGTGGTATTCGGGCTCCGAACTTTTACGGTTTACCCGAAGGGTCGGGTGCCAGCTGCGGCAAAACAAACTTGCATCCCTTCCACTATTTACTAAGTTTGTGGAATAAATCCAAACACAAACGGCAATTAGCCGTTCATTAAATCTTGCAACTTCTTTGTTGCAACGTACTCTTTTTTCATTTCGCGCCCTTCGATGCGCACACCCATGCTACGAGCAGTACCAGCAACAATTTCTTTTGCTGCATCGATGTCGTTAGCATTTAGGTCTGGCATCTTAATTTCTGCGATCTCAGTAAGCTGAGCATCTGTAAGAGTACCAACAGTTTGCAATTGAGGAATTCCTGCACCACTTTTAATGTGCAACTTTTCTTTAATAAGAACAGCTGCAGGAGGAGTTTTACATACAAAAGTAAATGATTTGTCCTCATAAACAGTGATTTCTACAGGAATGATCGTTCCTTGCTTATCTTGTGTTTCTGCATTAAATGCCTGGCAAAACTGCATGATATTAACGCCGTTTGCACCAAGCGCAGGGCCTACTGGAGGTGCAGGGTTAGCCTGCCCAGCAGGAATTTGAAGTTTAATAAAACCTGTTACTTCTTTATCTGCCATTTTGTTCACATCCTTTGTCTCGTTGGGCTTTGCACCCAGTTTTTAAGTCTGTGTAAGAAGCCCCGTGCGCTAGCTCCACAACTGCGCTGGGTACACAGAGTTTATTAATCTATCTTGGCAATTTGGTCAAACGAGCACTCTACTGGGGTCTGGCGACCAAAAATAGAAAGCATTACTTTAACCTTGCCGCTGTCAACATTAATTTCAGAAATTACGCCCTCGCTATCAGCAAAGTTGCTGTTTAAAACCTTAACGGTCTGGCCAATCTCGAAGCTTGTAGTTGTGCGTCGAGCGCCACCTTTGCCGTCTGTTTTGCGCATAATTCTGTTGTACTCAGCGCGAGTAAGTGGTGCAGGCTTGCCGCCGCTACCCACAAAACTCGTAACTCCCTGGGTGTTGCGAACAACTGCCCAGATCTTATCTGAATATTCCATCCTGATTAAAACGTAACCAGGTAGAACCTTTTTTTCTTTTTCAACACGTTTGCCGCCATCTTTAATTTCTGTAACTTTTTGTACAGGAATTTGGATGTCGGTAATCTCATCATTTAGGCCCGCAGTAGCAATTCTGTTAACAAGTTCATCTTTAACTTGCTGCTCGTAACCCGAATAAGTATTAATTATGTACCATCTTTTAGCCATAAAAACTCTCCAATAAAAACTTAAGACATAAGCCCAAATAAGCTGTTAAGCCCTGTTAATAGCGGTGTCATAATAAGGTTGTCGAGTGCCGCTACATAAACACCAAAAAATAGCAATGCGCCAATAACAACTCCTGTCCACTGACGAATATCTTTGCTTTCTGGCCATGTTACGCGGTGCATTTCGCTGCGAACGTCAATAAAAAATTGCACAAATTTGCCGTGCTGTCTTTTTTGACGGTTTTCTTTAGCAGCCATTTTAGCATCGCGGCGCTCCATTCTGAGCTGTGCAGCTGTTTTTTCAGGTTTTGGAGCTTCCTGCTTCTTTTTTGCAGACTTTTTAGCCTCATCCTCTACCGTTGCGGTAACGTTTTCTACAACTTCGGTCTGCTGAGCTTTTTTAGCAGCTCTTTTTGCAGAAGCTTTAGCTTTTTGTGTTTTTGACTTTTTAGCCATAACAATCCTTTACTTAAAACCTTTTTGGAATAAATTCCAAACCTCTACCTTATACAACAAAATCAACGAGCAAACCCGTTGACTAATGGCACGCCAGGAAGGACTCGAACCCTCAACTTACGGTTTTGGAGACCGTCGCTCTACCAATTGAACTACTGGCGTATAACCAACAATCTCAAAAACGCAAATTAACGAGTTTCCTTATGCAATGTGCTGTGCCCGCACCATTTGCAGAACTTCTTAAACTCTAAGCGCTCTGGGTGCTTTTGCTTGTTTTTATTTGTAGTGTAATTACGACGCTTGCATTCTGTACAAGCCATTGTAACTAATGTACGCATAATAACAACTCCTTTAATTGCAATGTCATTTTTGCGTCTAATTAACTTGCATACACATGACAACGTTTTTAGCGCATCATACACATAACTTACCTGTTAAACATTATGATTCATCAATAAGTAAATTTGTACTTTTCAATTCAATTTGATGCTGTCGTCAAAACCGACAGTGAGCATTGATAATAGCTAGTAGATTCGCCCGCCTTTGCTGCGCCGTGTACTTTGGTACACAAGCAACAAAACAAGGGTGAAGATACAGCTAATATCAATGCGCAACGGCAGCTCCTCCGATAGCCGTCAGGCCATCGGGATAAGCTATTTGATGATCTTTGTGATACGACCAGAGCCAACTGTGCGGCCACCCTCACGGATAGCAAAACGTAGGCCCTCTTCCATAGCAACTGGGTGGATAAGTTCGCCCTTAAGAGTTACGTTATCACCAGGCATTACCATCTCTGTGCCTTCTGGCAAGTGAGCAACACCAGTAATATCAGTTGTACGGAAATAGAACTGTGGACGATAACCATCAAAGAATGGTGTGTGACGGCCACCTTCGTCCTTTGTTAATACGTATACCTGACCTTCAAACTCAGTGTGTGGAGTAACTGTTCCTGGTTTGCAAAGTACCTGACCACGAACAATCTCTTCGCGCTTTGTACCACGAAGAAGAACACCAATGTTGTCACCAGCTTGAGCTTCGTCCAAAAGCTTACGGAACATTTCGATTCCTGTAACAACTGTGCTTGGAGTGTCCTGAATACCAACAATGTCAATTTCATCATTAAGATGAAGTGTACCACGCTCTACACGGCCTGTTGCAACTGTACCACGACCAGAAATAGTCATAACGTCTTCAACAGCCATCAAGAATGGTTTGTCAGTAGCACGTTCTGGAGTTGGGATGTATGTATCAATAGCATCCATAAGCTCCCAAATCTTAGCCTGAGCATCAGCATCGCCTTCCAAAGCCTTTAGAGCAGAACCTTGGATGATTGGAGTGTCGTCCCCTGGGAACTCATAAGTGTTAAGAAGTTCACGAACTTCCATCTCTACAAGCTCGATAAGTTCAGCGTCGTCTACCATATCGCATTTGTTCAAGAAAACTACGATGTAAGGTACACCAACCTGACGAGCAAGAAGGATGTGCTCACGTGTCTGAGCCATAGGGCCATCAGTAGCAGCAATAACTAGGATTGCGCCGTCCATCTGAGCAGCACCAGTAATCATGTTTTTAACATAATCAGCATGGCCTGGGCAGTCTACGTGTGCATAGTGACGAGTATCTGTTTCGTACTCAATATGAGCAATAGAAATGGTTATTCCGCGCTCACGCTCTTCAGGAGCTTTATCGATATCTTCAAAAGCTGTGAAGTCTGCACTTGCTGTTCCGTGTGAACCATCATTGCTTGATAGTGTCTTAGAAATAGCAGCAGTAAGAGTTGTTTTACCGTGGTCAACGTGACCAATTGTACCAATGTTTACATGTGGCTTGGTACGCTCGAATTTTTCCTTAGACATAATTGCCTCCTTCATTTAATGCGGGCGAGCCGCAAATTTGTTTGTTGTCCGAAAATCGGATTGCGCATTTTGCGCTGGTTTTAAATGGTAGCGGTGACTGGACTCGAACCAGTGACGCCACGGGTATGAGCCGTGTGCTCTAACCACCTGAGCTACACCGCCAAAAAAGTGGAGCCTGTGACGGGAATTGAACCCGTGACCTCTTCCTTACCAAGGAAGTGCTCTACCCCTGAGCCACACAGGCATCTAGGGTTAATCTTAAATGGTGGGCGCGCCAGGTTTCGAACCTGGGTAGGCATAGCCAACGGGTTTACAGCCCGTCCCTTTTAACCGCTCAGGCACGCGCCCATGTTGTACAAATCATACTAGTGATATATCACAAATTTGCTAACAGTCACTCATCATGTGTATTGTCAAGTTGCAACCAGCAAAGCGCAATGTCTAACGCGACCTGCAGTTTTGCTGCACTGCAGCCCCATTTGGGCGCAGCAAATGGGTATAATACTCTTTTATCAGTGCTTTTCAACGAAAATTTTGGGTTACACGCCCCCGGGCGTTTTGCATCAAAACAAAAGAAAAAGCGACTTTTTTGCCGCTTTCCACAAAATGTATGGCCCCCAGTTTTTGAGGGCCATAAATATAGTGTTTTTAGTTGGTAGTAGTTGTTGTTGTACCGCTACCGGTTGTTGTAGTTGTAGTGCCATCGGCGTTTGTGGTAGTAACTGTGCCGTTGCCTGTAGTTGTAACTCCGTTAGTGCTAGAAATTGCACTTGAGCTAGTTACTTCGCAGTTGTAAGGAACGCTAGATGGCATTGGAAATACGTCCACGCTGATGCCATGTTCTTCGGCAAAAGTTGTAAGCCATGTAGAAAGGCTGCTGTCTTGTGTTGATTCCTTCTTTTTGTCGCGGCAATATTCTACAATTGCGCTTGGAATTCCGTCTAAAGAACTAATTGAGTCGCCAGCTGTTCAAACGTTTGTACATTTAATAATGTGGTAACCATCGGCGCATTTTGCGAGTGTTGTGCCAACTTCATTTTGCGAAATCTCAGAAAGTGCCTTGTCGTAGCCGCTTACGTGGCTGCTGCACTTATCCCAACCCATGTCGCCGCCGTTGTTTTTGGTTGCTTCGTCCTCAGAATATTGCTTTACGGCGTTTTCGAATGTGATTTCGCCATTGTTGATTTTGTCGAGAACTTCCTGGGCTTTGTCTTTATCAGAAATTAAAATGTGCGATGACTGCTTAGCACCAGTGTATGTGCTTTTGTAGCTGCTAAGATAGCTTACTACATCGTCATCACTTGGGGTGTCAGTTGGGCATTCTTTGTCAGCCAAAATTTGCTTCTTTAACTGAAGTTTTACCTCATCCCAATAAGTATCGGTTGTGTAGCCCATTTTATCGAGAGCGTCTTTGTAATCGGACTCTGAGCTAAACTTATCGCGAAGAGTTTGTACATGCTGATCTACTTCCTCATCTGATACATCGATTTCCTCGATATCGCATGCGCGCCTAATAAGTTCCTTTTCTTTATACTGGCTAGTGATGATTTGGCTGCGGAAAGTAGTTGGAGTTAGGCTATAGGATGACAAAAAGCTTTGCCAGTTGCTTAGCGATTTTTTGTATGTTGCGTAATAAGTATATGTAGAAATGTAGTTAGTGAGCTCGGATTCGGTTACTTCATAATCGTCAATGCGAAGTGCCAGCCCCGCATTTGGTTGAAGTTTGCCAAATGCCATAAAACCCAAAAGAGTTGCGCAGAACACTCCACAGCTTAAAACAAACGATCCGATGGCGCGTTTTGTAATGTTCTTTTTGCGGCGGATAATGTCTTTATTTGCATTGCGGCGCTTGTTTTCGGCACGCATTTGCTTGCGCTTGAGTTTTGCAGCTTCAGATTTGGTTAGCTTTGGAGGCTCTAGCTTTGCGGCCTTTTTCTTTTTTTCGCCTTTGTTTTTTTTCTTAAAGATGCCAGTAAGCTTAACTTTGAGCCCACCTTTTGTTTTATCTTTTTTCTTGTCGCTCTTTTTCTTGATTTTTACAAGTTTTGGAGCAGCGGCTCTTGGTTTTGCAGCAGATGGTTTTGGAGCAGTTTTTGCCTCTGGCTTGGCTTCAGCTTTTGCTGCTGGTTTAGCAGCAGTCTTTTTTGGTGCAGATTTTTTAGCCGTTGCAGCAGCCTTTTTAGGGGAAGCCTTCTTTGTAGCTGCTACCTTTGTAGCAGGCTTTTTGGCTGCAGGCTTTGCAGCGGTTGTTTTTTTAGCTGCTGGCTTGGCGGCTGCTTTTTTTGTTGCGGTAGTCTTTTTTGCAGTAGACTTTGCTGCAGTTTTAGCGGCCGGCTTTTTGGCAGCAGCAGTTGTTGATTTTTTTGTGGCAGGCTTTGTTGCCTTTGTTGTGGCCTGCTTTTTTGTTGTTTCATTGTTATCTGGCATATTCTTTCCTTCACTAAATTTAGCAGAAGCAGATTTTAGCAGAATAAATCGCGATTGTGCTATAATACTCGCTCGCGTTAGGCAGATTTAAGGTTTGCAAGCGTACACGCTGGGGTTTTGTGCCCTAGCAATGTCGGGACGTGGCTCAGCTTGGTAGAGCGCCTGGTTTGGGACCAGGATGTCGCAGGTTCAAATCCTGTCGTCCCGACCATTTGCGGGTGTGGTTCAATGGTAGAACCCGAGCCTTCCAAGCTCGTGACGCGGGTTCGATTCCCGTCACCCGCTCCAGCCATTCAGGCTGTACACATTCCACATTTTACTTTTTGTTTTGAAGAAGATTTTCCGAATTGCTATTTGAGGTTGGAATTATTCCACGTTTAAAATTTCTTACTAATATTACAGCGCCCACAATAATTACCGGTACCGATAGAAGCTGGCCCATCGTCAGCCAGCCCCACGCGAGGTAGCCCAGCTGGCTGTCGGGCAGGCGCACAAATTCCACCGCAAAACGAAAAATACCATACAGCACGCAAAACGTTGCAAAGTACGTGCCGTCTGCAAACGGCGGCACGCGCCGGGAAAGCACTATAAGCACAACAAAAATCACCAAGCCTTCCAAAAGTGCCTCGTAAAGCTGCGAAGGATGGCGCGCAACACTTCCGGCACTTCCTCCAAAAACAACGCCTCAGGGCAGGTCGGTTGGTGCGCCCCAGAGCTCGCCGTTTATAAAGTTTGCACATCTTCCAAAAAAAAGGCCGATCGGCACGCCAATGAACGCCATGTCAAGCAGGCGCAGATACTTAATTTTGCAGATTTTTGCTGCCAAAATGCCCGCTAGAAGGCCGCCGATGAGCCCGCCGTGAAAGCTCATTCCGCCCTCGTACACGGCGAGGATTTTTTCGGGGTGCTGCAAAAAGTAGCCGTTGCCGTAAAACAGGCAGTAGCCGAGGCGGGCGCCGAGCAGCATCCCCACAATGCCGCAGACGATTGCCGCGAGGAGCTGATCAATTTCGATGCGGATTTTTCAGCGCCGCGCAGTAATTGCCAGCACAACGCCGGCGCCAATAAAGCCGAGTACGTAGGCCAGCCCATACCAGCGCACGCTAAAGCCGCCAACACTAAAAATAACCGGATTCAAATTTTGATAAAGTTCGTTTAACATACTAATTAGTTTATCAGGCTACATAATCTGCCGAGCCTTTTTTGCAATTTCAAACAAAGAATCTTGATATTGAGTGAATATTTAGCAGCATTGCTAAGAAAATGACAAAAATCAATATGGATCGTGGGGAGACACAGCTTAACGAGAGACGCCGTGCGGAAATGTGTCGCTTAAGAGCGTAAATGATGCAAATTGCCCGGTTTTTGCTAATTTTTTCTTTCTGTATCATAAACACCGCATAAAGCGGAAAAATGGGCATATAATAAAAGGAAAGCTAAACTTATAGTGCAAAAGCTACAGCGGCAGACGGACAACAAACGTAAAAAGATAAGAGAAAATTTATATGTCAAGGAGCAAATCAAGGCAAGCCACGATAGGGAGATAAGAAATTTTATGGGTGAAAAGTACGAGAAAACAATAGAAGGCAAAACGTTTCCAAACGAGCGCGACCTGTACAATCTGCAAAACACGCGGGTTGTTAACTGCCGCTTTGAGGGCAAGGCCGACGGCGAATCGGCACTAAAGGAATGCCGAAATGTTTGCGTGCAAGACTGCTTCATGGACCTGCGCTACCCCTTGTGGCATGCTCAAAATTTTGAATTGCTGAGCAGCGAGCAAACTGAAAACTGCCGTGCCGCACTCTGGTACAGTCATCACGGCAAGATCGCGGACTGCAAGCTCAACGGGATAAAAGTTTTGCGTGAGTGCAGCGACGTGCAAGTGCAGGACTGCACCAGCAATTCCACAGAATTCGGTTGAAAGTGCACAGACGTGCTCGTAAAAAACTGCAACATAAATTCCGAATACGTAATGCTTGTCAGCAAGTGAGTGAAGTTTGAGGCCAGCACCGTTAATGCCAAGTATTCTTTTCAGTATATGAACGATTTGGAAGTTGAAGGCTGCCGCTTTGACACAAAAGACGCGTTTTGGCACTCCGAAAACATCACTGTGCGCGAAAGCTATCTTAAAGGCGAATACCTTGCGTGATTTAGCAAAAATCTCACGCTTGAAAATTGCACAATAGAGGGCACGCAGCCGTTTTGTTACTGCGAGGGCCTGCGCCTGATAAATTGCAAAATGGTTAATTGCGATCTTGCGTTTGAATACGCCGACGTGCAAGCAGACGTCCACGGCCACATCGACAGTATCAAAAACCCAAAATCTGGCACAATCACTTGCGACAGCGTGGGCGAAATCATTCGCGAAGACGCAGTAGTAGAGTGCGCCGGCAACGTAATAATTAGATAAGCGCAACCCTGAAATTAATTTAAAAATCGCCAAATTACACACAAAAAACGGCGCAAACTTAATTTGCAATGAATTTTGGCTGTAATATAACCTCATAAAATTAGATAAAGTGAGGTTAACATGAAAGTCTTGGCAAATTTTCAACAAAAAAGACAATTTGGGCTTATTGTTGGCGCCATCGCAACAATGCTTTGCTTGTGCGGCTATGTGCTTTTTTGCGCTATAGCCTCAAACACAGCAAACGCAGACAGCGGCATCAGCTGCTTTTACACTCAAACAGGTGTTAGCAGCGCAACAATAAAAGTAACAGGCGCGAGCTCATTTAGTGCAAGCTCGGACGACGAGACAGTTGCAACAACAGCAACCTCAGGCGACACAGTTACTGTTACAGGCGCCGACGGAGCGGTTGGCATTGCAAACATAAACATAGCCTACGGATCTTCAACCTACACAGTGCAGGTACCTGTTGGCTACACCGTTTTTAGTTTTGACGAAGACGACCTTACCGTAATGGAAGGCAACAGCACAAACTATGAAATTGACGGAATTGACTACACCGCAGAAGACACTGTAGAAATCACCCCAACCGAAGTAGGCAGTAACAAAGTTTATTCAAATACAGAATCTGCAAAAGTAAATGTTAACCTCAAGAAAAAAGGCGGAACATACGTATTTACAGGAAGCAGCGACAACATGAGCATTTCTGTAAGCAAAGAAGCTGCAACTACATCGACCTTGCTTATGGCAAGTTGCCACTTAACAAGCCAAATAACCTCCCCACTAACAATTAAGAAGAGCGGAACAGTTCAAACAGTTGTTACTGCTTTAACAGGGCACAGCAACAGTCTGGCAGACGTAGAATTTAACAACGCTGACTTATATGGAGAAAGCGGAACCACTTCTACCGCCAACCAATACTGGGCCGAATCGGCCGTAATTAAAGGCAAGGCAAGCGCAAACTTGCTGCTTAACGGAAGCGGCAACTTAACACTTACCTGTAATAGCAAAAACGCTGTTAAAATTGGAGAGAGCGGTAACGTTCAAGTTGAAAACGTCAACCTAAACATTGTGTCGACCTCGCACGGAATTTCGTCTGACAACACCTCTGTTTTTAACAGTGGAAGCGTAACCGTAAATTCTGTTGGAGACGCTATTCGCAGCGACCCGGACAGTATTGTTTCTGGCACAACAACAGGTAGCATCGAAATTAACGGCGGAACATTTAACATCACAACAAACAGCGATGGCGACGGAATACAGAGCGCATCTACAATGTACATTACTGGCGGATGCTTTAACCTAAGCACAGGAAACGGAAGCTCTTCGACCGTTGGTGACGACGAAAGCTCTAAAGGCATAAAGGCAGGATCCACAATGGGAATTACCGGCGGCGACTTTGTGCTCGACTGCGCCGATGACGCAATTCATGCTGATGGAAACTGCACAATCACGGGCGGATCGTTTAACATCTCGACAGGTGACGATGGAATACATGCAGGAGATAGCGACACAACTGAGTACCAAAACTCTCAATTAACTTTAGGAACATCAGGCAGTAGTTACCCGTACGTAAACATTACAAAATGTTATGAAGGGTTAGAAGGCCCACAAATTGCAATAAATTCTGGAACATACAGCATTGTTGGCAGCGACGACGGTGTTAACGCTGCAAACGGTATTGAAACTTCACCAGGAACTAGTGCTGGATGCAACTTAGTTGTTAGCGGCGGAAACATTTATGTAAACGTTGATGGTGATGGCTTTGATGCAAACGGAAACATCACCATCAGTGGCGGAACATGCGTTGTGTTCGGCGAAACATCAAACAACGGCGACAACAATCCATATGACTCAGATGGTTCGTTTACTATTAATGGAGGCATCGTGTTTGGTGCAGGCGGAAACAACCCTCCTGCTACAACACCGTCTGGCAGCCAAAGCTATGTACGCTATGGAGTTGAGGGTGGCGGTGGCCCTACACCTCCTGGCCCACGCTCATCTAATGCGAGCGAAACAATAAGCTCTGGTAAAACTATTGTTGCAAAATATTCAAGCAGCGGCTCTACTGCATTTAGTGTAAAAACACCAAAAGCGGTTAACTATGTAATTTATTCGGATTCATCTATGACAAGCTCAGGTGCAATTTCGTCTGACACCTCAACTCCAACATGAACTGGCTTTACAATGCCAACATGCTTAACTAGTGGCCACAGCTACACTAGCCAAACTGTTGTGTATCCAACATGCCTAGGAGCAGGCACAATCAAAAAAACATGTAGCACATGCGGAGCCACAAGTTATGAATCGACGGATGCATTAGGCCACAATGGTGACCCATGTAGCAGGTGCGGATACACCGAACAAGAAGAAACAAAGACCAGTATTTCTACTGCAAGTTTTTCGAGCGTAAGCGCCCAAACATATACTGGTAGCGCAATTACTCCTTCACCAACTGTTACTTTAAACGGAACAGAACTCGTAAAAAACACTGATTACACCTTAAGCTATTCTAATAATGTAAATGTAGGTACAGCAACAATTACTGCTACTGGCAAAGGCGATTACACAGGCACAGTTTCTACCACATTTACTATCAACAAAAAATCGGTAGCAAAGCCAACTGCTGTTGAGGGCCTCACATACAATGGCGATGAGCAAGTTGGTGTTGTTGCAGGCGAGGGCTACACTCTAACTAACAACAAGCGCACAAATGCAGGCTCATACACAGCCACTGCAACGCTCGACAGCAATCACATATGAAGTGACAGCACTACAGAGGCCACGTCAATTTCATGAACAATTGCACAAGCTGCAGGATTGATCACGTTTGACCCAACAACCCAAACTGTTTTGGTTAATTCTGAAGAAGAAGTGACCCCAACTATTGTTACAGACGGCGATTACAGCAGTTGCACTAGCAGCGACACAAGCGTCGTAACTTGCGCCTATGATTCTGGCGTAATAACCCTTAGTGCAGGAAGCGCAACAGGGAGCGCAACAATTACGCTGGCATTTGCCGCAGGCACAAACTACACTGCTGTTTCACAAACTCTTGCAGTAACTGTAGCATCTGAAGGTACAGCAACCAAACCAAGTGCAATTACTGGCCTTGTATACAATGGAAGCGCCCAGACTGGGGTCCCAGCAGGCACAGGCTACACAATTACTGGCAACACTGCGACTGACGCAGGCACACACACTGCAACAGCTACACTAAAATCTGGATATACCTGAGAAGACGGCACAACAGCTAGCTCTGTTGAAATTTCTTGGAGTATTGCTCAAGCTACCGGAAGTGCAACATTTGCTGCAGCAACCCCATACACTACATACGGGACAAACAGAGAAATTGCTGTTACGGTTATAGGCGATGGCACAATCACTGTAAGCTCTAGCGACACAGGCGTGGCTACTGTTTCATATTCGGCAGCCACAAATAAAGTTACAGCAGCGCCGATATCTGTTGGAAGCACAACAATTACTCTTTCTTGCGCTGCAGGAACCAACTACACAGCTTCATCGGCAACCTGCACATTAACTGTAGAAAAAGCTACGGGAAGCATTTCGGCAAGCACAACAAGTGTTTCAGTCGAAAAAGGCCAGACTAGCTCAGTTAACTGCTCAATTACAGGAGATGGCGCAAAAACTGCTACTTCTAGCGATGAAAGCGTAGCAACAGCCACACTAAACGGATCAACTCTTTCTGTTGCAGGCGTTGCTAAAGGACAGTGCACAATAACGGTTGCTTTGGCCGAGGGCACTAACTACACTGCTGCAACATGCACAATTAATGTAAACGTTACATACACTCCAACGCTGAGCGATGGCGGAATCACTCTTAAGGGCCAAGCACTCGAAGACGCTTTATACGAAGGCGAAACAGCTAAGCTTACTGCGACATCTCTAGGCGAAGACAGTGAAAGCTTTAAACGAGCATACGCAGAATTTATGACATCTGGCAACTACAAAGAACTTAAAGCTTACGATATTAAACTTACTGCAGTTAACACATCAACTGGCGATACCCGCACAATTACTGAGCTAGATAGCAATGTTTCTATGACTATCAGCCTTGATTCTGCTGCCTACAACGACAACTCTGTAGATATTCAGGAATATCACACACAACCAAGCGGAAGCGAAGTGACCATCCCATACACAGGGCTTAAGGTTGCTGACGGAGCAATTACTTTTGACGTCAAAAACTTTTCACAGTTTAATGTTTTGTTTGCCAAAGATTCTGTTGATCCAGGCACCGACGACAACACAAATGCTGCCACATCGAGCTCTTCAGCAGAAACTGGCGATTCAACTCCGTATGCCGTCTTGATTTGCGTTGTGGCAATAATTGGACTTGTTACAGTTCGCAGCAAAAAACGCGCTCTTTAATTTATAGCGCATACATACAAATTTAAAGCCAGGGCTCAATTTTGGGCTCTGGCTTTTTTTGTTTTTTGATGCGAGCTAAGATTTTTGAAAATTAATCAGCCTGATTGGCCTTTGCAACCGAAATCATAAGCTTAATGCGGTTAAGCTGGTTAACCTCAGAGGCTCCTGGGTCGTAATCGACAGCCACTATGTTGCTTTGCTTATAGCGGCGGCGCAGCTCTTTTATAACGCTTTTGCCCACTACATGGTTTGGCAAACACGCAAAAGGTTGCGCACACACAATATTTGGTGTGCCGCCCTCGATAAGCTCGACCATCTCGCCAGTGAGCAGCCATCCTTCGCCCATCATATTACACAAGTCGAGAATATCTGCAGCGCCCGCTGCTGTTTGCATGATTGTTCCCCAAGGAGCAAATCGCTTGGATTTTGCTTGTGCGCGGCGGATCGGTTCGCGAAGTTTTTCTGCAACAGCAATAAGGGCGTTTGCAGTGGCGTTTTGCACCGGGTTTGGAGCCAGTTGCCTGTGCCTAAACACTCTATTGGCAATTCCAAATAAGAAAAAATCGGTGAGGCCTGGCACAACCGCCTCGCAGCCTTCGGCTTCGATTACATCAACTACCTGGTTGTTTGCAGTCGGGTGAAACTTTACGAGAATTTCGCCCACAACTCCAACGCGCGGCTTAGCTCCAAAATTAACGCATGGCAGCGCGTCGAAATCGCTAACAATTTCGGCGTACTTTTTATTGCACTCGCGGTAGCTTCACTTACAGATGTTTTCCTTAACTTCATCCATCCACCAACGGAAAAGAGCATATGCTGAACCAGGATCCTCTTCGTATGGGCGCGTGCGATAAAGCGCCTGCATAAGCAAATCGCCAAACAAAAATGCAGGTATGGCGCGTTTTACCATCTTTGGAGTAAGGTGCCAACCTTCGTTGTGCTCATTTGTTTTGTTAAGAGCCAGTGCAATTACAGGAATATGCCCAAGCCCAGCCTGATGCAGTGCCTTACGGATAAGGCTAATATAGTTAGTTGCTCGGCATCCACCACCAGTTTGCGTAATAAGCACGGCAAGTTTGTTGGTGTCATACTTGCCACTTGTTACGGCATGCATAATTTGGCCTGTTGTTAAAATAGAAGGGTAGCAAATGTCGTTGTTAACGTACTTAAGGCCCGCTTCTACAGCTCCGGTATCAACCGCTGGCAAAAGCTCAACATTATAGCCATAGTGCTTAAATACCGGGATGAGAAGCTCAAAATGGTACGGGGCCATCTGCGGGGCCAAAATTGTCCAGCCTTCTTCCTTCATCTTTTTTGTGTATTCTGCACGCGGGAATTCTGTTGAATTTGCATCACGTTGAATGTTCAGCTGACCTTTTGCAGGGCAACAACTTGCATCCTTGTTGTTAAACTTTTCACGATCAGCCGGATCGCCATTGGCACTATCGCTTTTTTGATTAAGCGCTGCAAGCAAACTGCGAAGCCTAATACGTGCAGCACCCAAATTGCTAACTTCGTCGATCTTTAGCACTGTGTAAACTTTTCCCGAGCCTTCCAAAATTTCTTGGACCTGATCAGTTGTAAGCGCATCAAGCCCACAGCCAAAGCTGTTAAGCTGAATTAAATCTAGGTCAGCGCGGCTACTAACCACTTTAGCTGCATTGTAAAGGCGAGTATGATACATCCATTGGTCATAAATGCGCAGGTTGCGCTCAACCCGGCCTAAGTGCGCCACACTATCTTCTGTAAAAACAGCAAGCCCAAAGCTTGTAATAAGCTCAGGAATTGCATGATTGATTTCACGATCATTATGATACGGACGCCCAGCCAAAACGATTCCATGAGCGTTGTTTTTCTCAAGCCAGGCAAGTGCCTCTTCGCCTTTTGCGCGCATCGCTGCCTTAAAATCGAGGTCTGCCTCCCAAGCTGCATCAACAGCATCAGCAATCTCTTTAGCTGTCGGCAGATTTTTGGCCTTGTCAGCCTTGCCCTGGGCCTCTAGCAGTTTGGCATACACTCCACCAACGCCAAGCTGTTCGGCAAGGCGCAATTTTAGTGACTTATTGTCATCATATGGCAAAAACGGATTCATAAACTCTACGCCGCTTTTGCGCAGGTCATCGACATTAAGCTTAAGGCTTTCAGAATAACTCATAACAATCGGGCAGTTATAGTGGTTGTTTGCGCCTGGGTCTTCTTGGCGCTCTCATCGCACACACGGCATTCAGATAAAATCGATGTCGCGCTTAAGCAGGCTCATAATGTGCCCGTGAGAAAGCTTTGCCGGATAGCAAACGCTCTCACTTGGGATCGATTCTATACCAGCCTCATAAGTTTTTTTGTTAGAAGCGCCCGAAAGCTCAACGCAGAAACCAAGTTCAGTAAAAAACTTATGCCAAAACGGATAATTTTCATACATATTTAATACACGTGGAATGCCTACAGTGCCACGAGTGGCCTGCGATTTTTCGAGTACTTCACGATTAAAAAGCAAGTTTTCTTTAAACTCAAACAAGTTTGGCACACCGCCTGCGTTTGCAGTTTTACCCGCACCACGCTCACAGCGATTTCCGGTAATAAAGCGGCGATGATTGCCAGTGGCAGGGTCAATTCCAAAGTCATTAATTGTAAGCATGCAATTGTTTTCGCATCCCTTACAACGACGTGTTGTGTGGCTGACCTTAAGAGAGTCAAGTTCTTTGCTATTTAGCATAGTTGTTTTGGAATTTTTATCCGCGCGGTCGCGTGCCAAAAGTGCTGCACCATAAGCACCCATAAGCCCTGCAATATTTGGGCGAACCGCATCGTGGCCTGCAAGTTTTTCAAAAGCACGCAGCACAGCATCATTTAAGAAAGTGCCACCTTGCACAATAACGTTTTGCCCAATATCCTTTGCATCACGCAGCTTAATAACCTTAAAAAGCGCATTTTTAATAACCGAATAACTAAGCCCTGCAGAAATATCTCCAACTGTAGCACCCTCTTTTTGCGCCTGCTTAACTCGGCTGTTCATAAAAACTGTGCATCGGCTCCCTAGATCAACTGGCGCACCTGCACGCACAGCCTCATAAGCAAACTCAGTAACAGGCAACCCAAGGCTTGTTGCAAACGACTCAATAAAGCTGCCACACCCCGAAGAACACGCCTCGTTAAGCATAATGTGCTCGATAACACCATCTTTAACGCGCAAGCACTTCATGTCTTGGCCGCCAATATCTAAGATAAACTCTACATTTGGCATAAGCTCCCGTGCGCCTCGCAGGTGTGCAACGGTCTCAATCTCTCCACTGTCGGCTTTAATGGCCTCCAAAAGCAGACCTTCCCCATAGCCGGTAACGGTAGTATGCGCAATGTTTATAAGGGGTTTTCCCAATTTTTTAGGGAATTTTTTGAACATACATTTAAGCATGCGCTTGCACGAACCTAAAACATCGCCCTTGTTGTTGGCATAAAAGCTAAAAAGCAGCTGGCCGTCCTCAGAAATAAGCGCCGATTTAAGTGTAGTGGAACCTGCATCGATGCCCAGGTAAGCATTGCCACTGTATTTAGAAATATCTGCCGTTTTTATAGTATTTTTTGCATGACGCGCCTTAAATTCGTCATATTCTTGCTTGCTTTTAAATAACGGATCTAGGCGCACAACTTCGCTACCTTGAGTGTCGCCCAAATTCTGCAGGCGCTCAACCAGCGTGTTTAATGTTTCAATAGTGCAGTTTTCACCGCTAGCACCAGCAATTGCGCATCCGCTAGCACCAAACAAGTGCGCATTTTCGGGCACAATAATTTGCTCGTCGGTCAGCTTTAGCGTTTCATAAAAACGTTTGCGCAGCTCAGGCAAATACTGCAAAGGGCCTCCCAAAAACGCAACATTTCCGCGAATAGGGTGCCCACATGCAAGCCCCGAAATAGTTTGGGTCACCACTGCCTGAAAAATAGAAGCTGCAATATCCTCATTATGTGCGCCTTCATTTAGAAGCGGCTGAACATCGGTTTTTGCAAATACGCCGCAACGGCTAGCAATCGGATAAATTGTAGTGTGCTTTTCAGCAAGCTTATTAAGCCCTGGCGCATCGGTGTTTAAAAGCGCCGCCATCTGATCAATAAAAGCACCTGTTCCGCCAGCACAAGTTCCATTCATGCGCTGCTCGATACCATTATCAAAATAAATGATTTTGGCATCTTCGCCGCCGAGCTCAATGGCAACATCAGTTTTTGGAATAAATGTCTCAACAGCAGTTTTGCTGGCAATTACTTCCTGAACAAAATTTACATTTAGCCACTGGGCCAACAAAAGCCCGCCACTTCCAGTAATTGCAATACTCATTTGCTGGCCTGCAAAATCCTTAGCAGCATCGCGCAAAACTTCAAGCACGGTAGCGCGAACATCTGCATGATGGCGCTTGTAAATGCTGTACTTTGTGTTTAAATCATCACTGAGGATTGCCAGTTTAACTGTGGTAGAGCCTACATCTATTCCGATGTGTAATATTCCAGTGTTTAAATTAGTTGCCATAGCGCTGGATATTATAATCCAAATTTAGGCAAAGCAAACTAGTAAGCCAATGCGTAAGCCTCTTGTAATTTTGGCGCAACATCCGATTTGCGTACTGCAATTGGAGAGAGCTTTATATCCTGCGAAGCCCCAAAAGCAGCCTTGCAAATTTCGTCGGAATTTTTCCCGTAATGAAGAATATATGTGCAGTTTTCTTCATCGCAATCAATCATGCAATACATAGCCTCCATATTTTGAGTTGGATAAAGTGTTTGCATTGCAGTCATCATTTTTGCCTTTAGCTCAGCTGCGTCGGCAGAAGTTTTGGCCTTTACGTCCGAAATGCAGACGTTAGTTTCGTTCATTACGTACTCTTTGTAATCGAGCGTGTAAATAGATTCGTCATCCATGCCTTCGTAATTAGAAAGCTGATCGTAAAGCTCATTGTAAAGGGCATCAACATCACTAACATCAGCAATAGATGCAAGCTCTTTAACAGCTTTTTTGTCGAAATCGATAGTAGTAGAAGATGTTAAATTATTAGTGTCTGACAAAATTGCACAAAGCATGATGCCAGCCATGTCTTTGCTAATCGAAACATTACATTGTTGATACTTTAGATAAACAATAGAACATGATGAACCTACAGGATAAAAAGTTACAACACCTGGGTCGAGGGTAAGCATATCGCCTAGTGCATGATGATCTAGCACTTCTACAACTTCACACATATCAAGCCCATCAACGCCAAGAGAATAAGCACTATGATCAGTTAAAATCATCTTTTTTCCATAAGCATCAGTGAACTGTTCGGGCGTATCAACATTAAACTTGCTTAAGGCAAGCTTTGTTTCGTTGTTTAGCTGACCAGCAACAACAGCCTTGCAATTAACCCCTAACTTCTGCTTTAAATTTGCATAAGCGATGGCAGAGGCTGTTGCATCGGTATCAGGGTGTTTGTGTCCTATAACATAGCAAACATCTCCGTAATCGACATTGCTGTATAAATCGTTGTAGTCTATCTGGCTGTTTTGGTTTGTCGTACATGCACTAAATCCTGCAACACACAAAACAGCAGCTAAAACTGCAGAAATAATACAAACAATTAACTTTAAATAACTTTGTTTAGCTTGTGAATTTTTCATGTTTCCCTTTCTTTAGACTTGTTGGTATTTTATGGAAAAAACCGTAGCTTTTTAATTCATAGTGATAATTTTCAGTTTATTTACAAATTTTCATCCTTAAAGTAAGCATAAACAAATAAATCTTTTAATTGCAATGTTGGTTTTGGTTGTACTATGGCCAAAAAATTAATTTTAAAAGTGGAGGTAATTATGAAAAGGGGAGCACATTCCAACTGAAACAGGGAGTTAAAATTATTGGCAACGATGTTTGCTGCAGTACTTAGCATTTGCGGTTTGGGCTTTATTGCCGCACACGCAAGCAACACTGCAAGTGCAGACAGTGACATTTGCTGCTCGTACGCGCAAACTGGCTCAGATTCTGCAACAATTACTGTAACAGGCACGAGCAGCTTTACAGCAACCTCCCAAGACACAAGCCTTGCAACTGTTGCGCAATCAGGAGGCACAGTTGATGTTACAGGCGTTAGCGGACAAATCGGGATTGCAAAAATCGACATTGCTTACGACTCATCAACATACACCGTCGAAGTGCCAATTGGCTACACAGTTTTTAGCTTTTCTAATGACAGCTTAACAATTATGCCTGGCACTGACACATATTACGAGGTTTATGGAATTAAGCAAGACCAACAGGCAACTGTTGCTGTTAGCCCAACAAGCACTGACCCATACACTGTTTACCAAAACACAACTGACACGAAGCTAAACGTAAATATTACAGGCTCCTGGCTATATGTACTTACCGGCTACAGCAGCAACATGTCTGTAAGCACAAACAATGCAAACGAAACAGCACTATATATGGCAAGCTGCAACCTAGAGCACAAATTTACCTCACCACTAACAATAAATGGAACAGCCCAAACAACAGTTACTGCCCTGCAGGGACACTCAAACAGCTTAACAGACAGCGACTTAAACAACGCAAGCAAATATGGTCCTACCTCACAAGGTGGAAGCGGCACAAACCAGTACTGGGCACAATCGGCAACAGTTAAAGGCAATAATAGTGATAACCTAAACTTAGAAGGCAGCGGGCTTTTAACACTTAATTGTAACAGCAAAAATACTATTGATCTTGGCTCTAACAGCGAAATCACCGCAGTAAACGTATGCCTAGAAATTGAGTCTGTAGGAAGTGGAATTGTTGCAAACACTGCATCATTTAACAGCGGCAACTTCATTATTAACAGTGTTTCTGATGGAATTAGTGCAGGCACCGCAACCATTAATGACGGAAACTTTAACATCACTACAAGCATAAACGGCGACGGCATTTCTGCCACAAGTGCAGTTAATATTGCATATGGTAACTTTAAAATCACAACCGGCGGCGGCCATGCAGAAACTATTGGCGATGATGACAGTGCAAAAGGCATTTACAGTGATGGCACCATAACCATCGATGATGGAAACTTTGTGTTTGACTGTGCTGATTATGCTACATACAGTTTAGATGATTTTATTGTTAAATCAGGCAGCTGGCTTGTAGAAACTGCCTTAGATGGAATGCATTCAGGCGATTCAGATGTTCACAAAACTGCAAAACTTACCCTTGGAACCACTGATGGCAATGGCCCAAATTATTATCAAAAGAACGGCGATGAAGGTTTAGAAGGCCCAGTTATTACATTTAATGGCGGAACATACTACATTAATGCAGATGATGATGGAGTTAATGCCTCTAACGATATTGAAGTTGAGTATGGTCAAGGAGGTTCAGGATGCTTGCTTACAGTTAATGGCGGAAACATTTATGTAAACGTTGAAGGTGACGGGCTTGATGCAAACGGCAGCATCATAATCAACGGCGGCAATTGTGTTGTATTTGGCCAGCAAGCAACCGGTGACAACGCACCATACGATTGCGATGATGAGTTTGTTATCAACGGCGGAAACGTGTTCGGCGCAGGTAGTGCTCAAATGGCAGAAACTCCAGCTGAAGGAAGCCAAGGCTACGTATACTACGGATCTAGCCAACCAGGTCCAGGACCTGGCCCTGGCCCAGGACCTCAGCCACCTGAGCCTCAAGCTGCTGACGACAACAATGACGAGACAAACGATGACACTATTGCAGCTGGCAAAACGCTAGACGTTAAGGATGCAAGTGGCGCAACTAAGTTTGCAATAGTTACTCCAAAGAATGTTGATTACGTAATTTATTCAGACGCTAACACAACTGATGACTGGAGCATCGAGGGCGACAACGCTACTGCAACATGAACTGAGTTCACTATGCCAACATGCCTTAAAGACGGGCATGGACATACTTATACAAGCACTTGCGTTGTAGAGCCAACATGCATTGGCCATGGTGTTACTAAATACACGTGCAGCGATTGCGGCCACACATATTACGAAAAAATCGACGAGCTTGGCCACGATGTTGAGAGCGGCACATGCACACGCTGCGGCGAAACAAAAACCGACATATCTGGCGCAACAGTTGCTGAAATTGCTGCACAAACCTACACAGGTAGCGCAATTATGCCTACTCCAACCGTAACGCTTGACGGCAATACCCTTACAAAAGACACTGATTACTATATTAATTACTACAACAACGTAGAAGCTGGCACAGCAACTATGAAAATTATTGGAAAAGAAACCTACGGTGGCACAATCGAAAAAACTTTTACCATTAATAAAGCTGCGGCTACGGCCCCCACTGCAAAAACTGGCCTAACTTACTCTGGGCGTGAAATCACTGGTGTAGAAGCTGGCGAGGGATACTCCTTAACTGACAACATTAAAACAAACGCTGGTGCCTACACAGCAATAGCAACACTTGATAGCAATCATGCGTGATCAGACGGATCAACTGAACCAAAAATGATTGCATGGCTTATTGCAAAAGCTACATGCAGCATTACAGTAACTCCTGATTCAGTTTCTGTCGAAAAAGGCTCTAGCACTACAGCAACTTGCTCTAGTAGAAGTGATGGAACAATATCAGTAGTATCAAGTAGCTCGCTAGTTGCAAATGCTAGCATTGATGGCTCAACAATTACAATTGAAGGTATTGATAAAGGTGAATGCACCGTGACAGTTACGCAGGCTGAAGGCACTAACTATACAACAGCCAATGCTACTATAGCTGTAACAGTTAGCGGAACCACTCCATCTGTTAGCGGTGGCGGAGTCACAATTAAGGGGCAGGCAATTGAGGATGCTCTACAGACAGGCGAAACTGCTCAACTTACAGCTACTAAGCTTGGGCAAGACTCAGAAGGCTTTAAAAAGGCTTATGAAGAGTTCATGTCCACAGGCAATTACAAAGAGCTTAAAGTTTATGATATTGAACTTACCGCAGTAAACTCAACTACTGGTGCAAGCCGCACAATTACCGAGCTTAACGACAATGTAACAATGACTATCGATCTTGAATCTAGTGCATATAATGGCAACTCTGTAGATATTCAGGAATATCATACAAGCACAAGCGGCAGCCTAGTTACAATCCCTTACACTGGGCTAAAAGTTGCTGATGGTACAATTTCGCTCGAGGTTAAAAACTTCTCACAATTTAATGTTTTGTTTGCAAAAGATTCTGTTGATCCAGGAAGCAGCGATGATGACACCGCAACAACGGGCTCGTCTGCACAAACTGGCGATGCTTCCCCATTTGCGGCTCTTGCTGTTCTAACAATTTTTGCCATTGGCGCAACTATTGCAACAAAGCAAAAGCTGAACTAATCTGCTTGCGACATAACTTTTTATTAAGGCCTCAGCTTTAAAGTTTGGGGCCTTTTTAATGCAGCACATTTATAGTAAAATTATTCTGTACTATTTGTACAGTAGGATACGTAAGGAGGACCATTATGCAAGAGCAACCAGAACAATTTCACATTAAAACCAAGCCAGGCGATGTTGGCAAATATGTAATTTTGCCAGGCGATCCAGGCAGGTGCGAAAGCATTGCAAAACTGTGCGATGAGCCAGTTCACTTTGGCCAAAACAGAGAGTTTAACCTTTGGAATGCTAAGCTAGCGGGCGAAAAGGTAACAATTTGTTCCACCGGTATAGGCGGCCCATCGGCAGCTATTGCAATCGAGGAGCTTGTTGCTAGTGGAGCTCATACTTTTATCCGCACTGGCACTTGCGGAGGCATTAACTTAGATGTTCAGGCAGGCGACATTGTTGTGGCAACAGGTGCAATTCGCTATGATCACACATCCACGGAATATGCTCCAATCGAATACCCTGCAGTTTCTGACCCTGAAATCACCTACGCGCTGCTAAATTCAACATGGCAACTTGGGTTTAATATGCATGCTGGCGTTGTGCAAAGCAAAGATTCCTTTTACGGGCAACATAACCCTGGCAGCAAACCAGTTTATTACGAGCTCGAAAACAAATGGGAATCCTGAAAGCGCCTTGGTGTACTAGCATCAGAGATGGAAACTTCCGCGCTTTTTGTTGCAGCAAATGCACTTAATGTGCGCTGTGGGGCGTGCTTTCAGGTTATCTGAAACCAAGAACGCGAAAAAGCTGGCCTCGATCAAAAGCAAAACACAGACACAACTTGCTCTATCCGCGTT
>R07__coassemble_114_pt1 | contig 35688 bp, 36 predicted proteins | sample R07__metabat2_high_PE_011 | metagenome-assembled genome bin R07 | reverse complement strand
GGTACTTGCTCCATCTTATGATGGCGAAGGCAATTATCTAAACGTTTATATTGCAACAGATGAGATTGAGGCACCTTGAGTTATTTCGACTGCTATGGCAGACGATTACAGCAGCTGCTTTAGGCTGGCAGATGATGATAGCGAGTACGGTGTATATAGCAACAACGAAGGCAAGTTAGAAATTGGCCATATTGCATCGGTAGAATACACTGACGGGTCAGAAACAACAACAACTTATTACGGTTCTGTGCAGTCTGCAATCGATGGAATATATGCTGACACTGGCAGCCAAACATCATACACAATTAATATGCTTGCTAATGACACGCCAAGGCAAACTCTTAATTTTAGTGATCCTTCTAAAGTTATTACGCTTGATCTTAATGGTCATACATTAAGCGGTCGTGCCATTAAGCATTGGGGCGGTTCGCTTTGTGCTCCTACAGTGTATTTAAATTATTCAACATCTGGCACTGTAATGCTTACAGTTAAAGATTCATCAGATAACAAAACTGGTCAGATAAGTGACGGCTATAGCGCAATAGCTAATATGGGTTACTTTAAGTTAGAAGGCGGAAACATCTGCAACAACTCTTATGGCGAAGATGTGCAAATGCCTAAAGAGGTTTCACAATTAGGACTCACATTAAGCGCAAGTGTTACTAGTGTTGGTAGATTCGATATGACTGGCGGAAAGATTTACAACAACTCTTCGTATGCAATTAGTGGTGGTGTTGTAAATGGCAAAGTTGCTGCTATGGGTATTTTGGGCACATTTAATATGAGCGCTGGTGATATTAGTACTAACAGTTATCTTGATGAGAGCGCAACAGTTAATGGTGGCGCAGTTGTAAACGAAGGAACATTTACTTTAACTGGCGGCACAATTGGTGGCAAAGACGCAAGCTTTGCTAACACAGCTACAAACGGTGCTGGTATTTATAACACTGGCACTGCTAACTTGTATGGCGGCCAGATTATTAATAACCGTGCTACTACTGAAGGCGGCGGAGTTTACTTTGCTGGCGGAACAGTAAATGTAGGAAAGACTATTATTGTTGCTAACAATGCCGTGGTCGCACAAGAATCTGAAACTATTGATAACGTTTATGTGGCTGATGGGCAACTTCTTTCATTTGATAGTAATAATTTACCTGACGCAACTACTATGAATGTTGGTATTACGATGCCTGATGCTGGCGATTTCTTAACTACAGACGTTTCTACAAACTATGTAAAGTGTTTTGAAAGCGACAATGAAGACAATACAGTACTCTTCTACGAGGGTAGCGTTGCGGGCACTTATAACTACAAGCTCGGCGGAGTATGTACAGTAGATTTTGATGGCATCGAAACAGGATTTGCCTCGATTACAGCAGCAAGCGATGCAATTGCGGCCTATAGCGGAAGCCAAACTAGCTTTGTGATTAAGATGCAAACTAGCTACCAGCCAAAAACTGCACAAAAGGTTCAGGTTGGCGATAAGCCAGTAACCATCGACTTAAACGGATGTGAGATTGATGGCACAAGTGTTTCTATCGATTACTCGACAATAAACTTTGTTGCTTGCACAAGCGCAACAATCACAGACACTTCAGCCAGCGCAGACGGCAAGATTACAAATTCGCTTTCGGCAATTTACAACTATGGCGGCAACCTAACCCTTGCAGGCGGCTACATTAGTGGCAATAAAGGCCCACAAGAAGAAGGCACATACACCGAGTACAACTACGGTGCTGGCGTATACACCGACAACGGTGGAACAACAACCCTTGATGGTGCAACAATTTCTGATAACGAAGGATACAAAGGCGCTGGAGTTTATACAGTAGATTCAACATTTATTATGAAATCCGGAACAATTGCTGACAATTCGTCACGTAAGCAAGGTGGCGCCGTATACAGCGAAGATTCAACATTTACAATGACAGGCGGCACGATCAGCGGAAACACTGCAGTTACCGGCGGCGCAATTTATGCGCTACAAAACGATGGTATATCTAGCGTTACAATTTCTGGCGGCACAATCGGTGGCGCAAACGCAACAGATGGCAACTCGGCTACAGACAAGTCAGGCGCTTACGGTGATGGCTGAGGCGGTGCACTTTGCGCAGTTGGCGGAAGCGTTGCTATCACATCTGGCACAATACAGAACAACACAGCTACACTTGGTGGCGGTGCACTTTACTTAGAGTGCGAAAACGCAACTCTTGGTTCTGCTGATTCGGGCGCAGCAGCTCTTACAATTTCAGACAACAGCACTGTATACACTTACGGATACGGTGGCGCAATTTACAATGAATCGCGCAATCAGGTGTGCATAAACTCCAACGTAACTATTAACAAAAACACATCATATTATGGTGGAGCAATATTTAATGGAGTAGATGTTCAGACAACTTTAGATAACGCCTATCTTGGTAACATCAAGATTGCCGGAGCAACAATAAGCAGCAATACCGCATACTTTGGTGGCGCTGTATTTAACTCGGGCTATTATATAGATAAGGGTGAAGATACTTACGTTTTAAATACTAAATTTATAGTAGAAAGCGGCAGCTTTACTAACAACACAGCCAAACACAATACTACCTCTTATATTGGTGGTGAAGGTGGTGTTGTATATAACGAAGGTGAGCTAACCATTAACGGCGGTAGTTTTACAGGCAACACTTGTGAAGAATTTGGTGGCGTAATTTACAATTACAGCGGACGCGAGAAAACTGATTCATTTAATGATGCCAAATGTTTTGGTGTTGTATCAATTACTAGTGGTACTTTTGGCGGTACACAAACTGGCGAAGGCAACACTGCAGAGTATATGGGTGGTGCTGTTTATAACGGCAGCCAATTCTCTAAATCTGCTGCTTTAACAATTAGCGGAGGCTCGTTTGTTGGCAACGCGGCTGCACCTAACGGTGAGGGCTCTGGTGGCGCAATTGCCAATGATGAGAACGCTACAATGTTGATAAGTGGCGGTACAATTTCTGATAACACTGCAATGGGTGGTGCTGGTATCGTTAACCTAGCCGACCTAACCATTACAGGCGGAACAATTACAAACAATACAGCTTCACTTTGAGGCGGCGCTATTGCTAACATGGCAACGCTTAAGCTTTTGGGCGGCACTATTACTGGCAACAAAGTTGTAGGCGAAGCTACAAGTGAAGGTGCCCCTTGTGGAGCTGGTATTTTTGCTATGAATTTTGGCTCTAATGACAGCTACAATTACAACTTCATTATTGGCGGAACCGCAAAAGTTTACGACAACACATGCAACGGCAACACTAACAATGTAACATTAATCGGAGTAACATTTAGCTTGTCTGAAGACACTCCACCAGTACTTACTGGCGATGACAAGATGAATGTTGGAGTTTCCTACACTGCTGATATGGTTACATACTCAACAGGTGTTATTTCAGAAACTTACGCTATCGACTGCAGCGGTTGCTTTACTTCTGATTTAAGCGAGTATGTTGTTTTGTACAATGCTGATGGTTGCTTAGCTATTGGTGAGCCTACCATTAAGGCAGTTGCCACAGATGGTACAACCGAAACAACAATTGGTAATTATGCAAGCATTAACGATGCAGTAAGTGCAATTAATCGCACTGATGCAACTGGTTATTCTGCATTTAAGATGGTTGTTTTAAAGAATTATCAGGTTGGCGAGGTTTCTACAATTAACGTAACATCGCTTCCTGTAACGCTCGATTTGGCTGATTATACAATTAGCCAAAAGAGTCTTGGCGATAGCATGATAAAGGTTGCTAGTGGCACAAACTTAACAATTACCGATGAAGACGACACAACATACGATGGAACAATTACAGGCGCAAGCGCTAACGCTGGCTCTGCAATTTATAACGAAGGTACGCTTAACGTTAAACATATCACTTTAAGCGACAACGACGCTACAGATAGTGAACAAGCTTCATCCAAAGGTGCAGTTTACAACGCTGGCACACTTAATGTAGAAAGCGCAAGCTTTGCTGACAACAGCTCAGAGAGCTTTGGCGGTGCAATTTACAACGTTGGCACACTTTCAGTTTCTGGCACAGCAAGCGCTAATACAACATTTAGTGGCAACACCGCACGCAATGGTGGTGCAATTTATACAGCAGGTGGAACAACTTCTATCGCCTACACAACGTTTACCAGCAACGTAGCAGCAGCTGATGATTTAACTGCAGGCTTTGGTGGCGCAGTTTACCTAACCTCTGGTGCATCAGTTAATATTGCATCCTCAACATTTGGAGGAAGTGATACTGGTAAAAACTCTGCTAACTTTGGTGGAGCAATTTACAGTTTGGGAACACTCTCTATTAACGGCACAAACACTTTGCCAGTTGCTATGAGCTACAACTCAGCCGAAATTTCTGGTGGTGCAATTTACAGTGGCGGCACTCTTACAGCCACGGGTCTTAGCGCTACATACAACGAGGCAAGCGGCTTTAAGGCAAAAGATCGAACTGTTGTTGGCGGTGGCGCAATTTATGCTGCAACAGGCACAGCGAGCGTCAAAGACAGCACAATTACAAATAATGCATCAACCTATGGCTATGGCGGTGCAATTTATGCAGCAGTTACATCAGGCGGCTTGCAGCTTTTGGGAACAACTTCTATCAAAAACAACTCCGCTACAGTTGCTGCGGGTGTTTTTGGAGGCAGCACAGTTACTGTTGGTGGAACGCTAGTAGTGTCTGAAAACCTAACAAATGACACAACTACTGCAAAGAGTAATGTTTATATGGCAAATACAGATGCCGCAAAAGCAGACAGCCAGTTAACATTGGCATTTGCAACAGGCACTGAAGCTCCAGCAACAGGCATGGATGTTGGAATTTCAATACAAACACCTCCGGGCGAGTTTAGTGTTGCGGGTGCTAACACAACATTAGCTAATTACTTTACTTCTGATAACGATAACTATTCGGTAAACTTTAACGCTACAACAACAAAGCTAGAGTTGTTAGCATTTATCGATATTGTTAAGAGCGAATATAATGCAACATACGATGGCGCTGCACACACCTCTACAATTGCAGTTAGCCCAGACAGCGGGCTTAGCGGAGTTACAATTGAATACAGCGAGGATGGGACAAACTACTCTACAACTCCAATTGCAAAAACTAACGCTGGAACATATTCCATTTATTATCGTGCTACAAAGGATTGGTACGTAACTCAGTCAGGTACATTAAGCCTAACTATCGGCAAAAAAACTCCGGTACTTAACGACTTTGATGTTACAAACCCTGATGATGCAACCTACAACGGCCAAGCTCACAGTGCAACTGTTGCACCAAAGAGTGATGTTGTTGGAATGGGTGCAATAACTATAGAGTACTCAAGCGATGGCGGCACTACCTGAAGCACAACTGCTCCTGTAAACGCCAACACTTACACTTGGCGCTTTAGCTCAACAGAAAACCCTGCTACTACAGGCGCTGCAGTTAACTATACAGCACAAACATTTAGCCAAAACACTTATAGCTTTACTGTAAACCCAGTTAATGTTGGGGTTGTTTGGAGTGGTGTAAGCGAGCGCACATATGATGGCAGTGCTTCTAATGTGTCTGTTGTTCTTAGAGGAATCGTTGAAGGTGACAGCGTTGTGCCAAGCGTTGCAGGTGGTGACAAAGTTGATGCTGGTACATACACTGCAACAGTTTCGATTTCGGGCACATCTGTTGATGCAGGCAACTACGTAGTTGCTGCTAAAGATGCCACAACTAATTACACAATTAATGCAAAAACTCTTTCTGCCTCAGTTAACAACGACGCAATTGTTAGCCGTGCATATGATGGCACAACTTCTGTTAGCATCGAAGATGGTAAAAACCCAATTACTTTAACTGGAGTTTGCTCACAAGCGTCTGTTGTTGATGATGTTGCGGCTACATACACATCATTTGTTTACACAGATAAAAACGCAGGCACAAACAAGACAGTTGAAGTTGCTGGCATTGCACTTAGTGGCGCCAAGAGCGGCAATTATAGTGTTGGTGGTTACTTATCAGCTGCTGCTACAACTAGCAGTGTTACTGCAAAAGAAGTACCTGTAACATATACTGATCCTGCTGCATCAGATTTAATTTACGATGCAACTGACAAAGCTAGCAAATTTAGCGCTGTTGTTCCTACAAGCTTTATTGCTGCAGGCGACAGTCAAGAAAATGTACCTGTAACACTTACAACTAAGGCCGAAACTGGCAAGCTTGTTAGTGATGCTGGTGAGCATACACTCCAAGCATATATTACTAATACAAACTACAGCGTTACTACTGGCACGCTTGGCTCTGACACGCATACATTTACAATTGTTAAGAAAGGCTTAACTATTGGTAGTGTAGATGTGTCTACACGTGCATATGATGGTACAACTACAGTTAATAGCAGCCAGACGGTTACGATTAACTTAAGCGGGCTTTATGGCGAGGATGCATTTGATGCAACTTGCACAAGTGCTCAATACACTACTGCGGCCGCCGAAACTGGCAAGCAAGTTGCTGTTACAGGTGTTGCAATTACAGCCAAGAGCACAACAAATGCAAACAATTATGAAATGCTAGCAAACAGTGGCACATTTGGCCCAAGTGAGGCAACTGGCAACGAAATTACCAAGAAAGAAGTTGGAGTTACCTGGTCTGGTTACGAAACTAAAGTTTATGACGGCATGCCTACACATGTTCAGGCTACCATTAACAGCGCTGACTTAATTGAAGGCGATAATGTTGAGCTTACAATTACTGGCAATGACAATTATCATGCTGGCACATACACTGCAACAATTTCTGATACATTAAGTGGAATTTCTGGCAACAATTATCAGCTTAGCAGCACAGCGCAGAAGTCTTGCACATATGTAATTACTCCTGCAAAACTTAAGGCTACATTTAGTGGTGCTGAGGTATTTTACAAGCAGGCAATACCAGAAGATGCCAAACGTGTAGATGTTACGGGCTTTGTTGGTAACGAAAACGCTGAAAGCGCTGCAGGTTACACTGCACCAACTATGAACTTTACAAAGCAATCATCTACAAGTCAGGCAAGCCTTATGTCTAACAGCGCAATGCTGCTTGCAAGTGATGATGCCCAGTTGCTTGGTGATGATGCTTCTAACGAAGGCGAAGACTTACCTGTAGGAGAATATACGTTTACTCCAACAGGCGGTAGTGCATCTGACTACACCTTTGAATATGAAGAAGGAACTCTAAAAGTTAAATCACGCTTTATTGAGTTTATTACTGCCTCATCATACAGCCAAGACTACGATGGCAATGGTCACTCGATTACTGTTACTGTTAACCCAGATATTGCAAGTGATGTAGTGGTTACTTATTATACTTCTGAGGCTGCTGCACAAGAGGGCTACCAGGGCTCTGATACTCCAATTACTTATACCGATGTTACAAATGGCCCAATTACGCAGTGGTACAGAGTCGACCCTGTAGAAGGTAAAGAAGGCGAGTATGAACCGGCATACGGCAGTGCCACTATAGAGATTTTGCAGAAGATTGTTAACTATTCTGCCCAAACTACAAATGGCACAAAAACATATGATGGCACAACTGATGCAAGCAACAATGTAGCACTTGTCGCACAAGGTTTTGCTTCTGCAGATGCTTCTGCTGTGCAGCTTTCATATGATGCAAACTTTAGTGATGCTAATGTAGGCACAAACAAGAGTGCTGTATTTAGCAATATTGCAATTACAGGCAGCAAGGCCGGCAACTACAAGCTTGCTACAGAAGGTATTGATATGGCAACTTCTGTTAACGTTGTTCCTGCTGCACTTACATATACTTGGTCTGGCAATAGCTCGCAAGATCTTGTATATAGTGGCGTTGCAAAAGATGTTAAACCTGTATTTAGCGGTGTATTTGGCAGCGACAATCTTAACTTGAGTGTTGTTGGCGGCAACAACACAGCTGCTAGCGATGATGACTACAGCGTTACTGCAAGTATTCAAAACGACAACTATACAATTACTGATAGCAGTGATGGCAAAACAATTTCTACAACATATAAGATTACAAAAGCTGTATTAACCGCATCATTTGTAAATGAACAAATTAAGAAGGGTTCTTCGGTTTCGCCGCAATACAAAGTTAATGTTTCTGGATTTGTAAATGGCGAAAATGCAACAACTGCAACAAGCTACAGTGCACCTACAGCAAGTTGTGCAACATTCGATAGCACCACAGTTGGTTCATACGCGGCAACTGTAAGTGGCGGATCTGCTGCCAACTACTCATTTACTTATGTAAATGGAACAATTTCTGTAGTTGATGCAGACACAATGCGCATTACATTTACTCCATACACAGGCACATATGATGGCCAAGAGCACACATTTACATACTCAATTGAGGATGGAACAACTGCAGCACTAATCACAGATGCTACAGTTACATTCTACAGCGATTCTGCTAGAACACAGCAAGTTGCTAGCACAAATGTTAAAGACGCTACAGACGGCACTACATTCTACGCAAAGGTCGTAAAAGACGGCTACGAGACAATTAATGATGTAGATGTAACAACAATTATTTACAAGAAGTCTGCAGGCGTTACTTGGGATAGCACTACTACATTTACCTATGATGCTACTGAGCACTCAATCGGCGCTACTGTAAATACTCAGGATGTTATTGCAGGCGATACAGTTAATGCTGTTTTGTCAGACAACACTCTAACTGATGCGGGTACAACAACTGCTACAGTTACGGGCCTTGATAACAGCAATTACACTCTTAGCAACTCAGCTACGCTAACTTGTGATTTAACTGTTAATAAAGCGCCTGTAACTATTACTTCTGGCACGGCTCAAAAAACATACGATGGTACCGCTCTTACAAATAGCGATGTTACGTACTCAACACCTCAGTTTATGACGGGCCAGGGTGTAGATATAACATTTACGGGCTCACAAACTGCAGTAGGCCAAAGCCAAAACACATTTACTTATGTTGCTAAGGATGGCACAAATCTTGATAACTATGTAATTACTTCTGAGTATGGCACATTAACTGTAGTTGCTGACAGCAGCAAGATTAACGTATACATTAGTGGTGCTACAGGCGACTATGTTTACGATGGCACTACCAGAGATGTTTCTGGCTACACTATAACAAAGATTGAAGGCTCAGAAACATTTACTGCATCCGATGTAGCATTTAGCGGAACTGCAGAAATTATTAAGACAGACGTTAATTACAACACAACTGATGGAGTAGTTGCATATGCTATGGGTCTTGACGCAACACAGTTTGCAGCAAAAGATCCTGCAACTTATCCTAATGTTGTGTTTACAATAACTGATGGATCTCTACTAATCAGGCAGCGTGGTTTAACATTAAGCACAAATTCTGTGAAGGTGTCTGAGTACGATGGTCAAGCGCACCAAGACCAAACTGTTACTGCATCTGGTTATGTAACTGACGAAGAGCTTACATACAGCAATTATGTTTCACAAACAGATGCAACAACTGGTAATGGAATACTAAATTCAGTTGATGTGACTGATAGCAATACTGCAAAAGTAAGCAATTACACAATTACTAAGAACTTTGGCCTAATCCAAATTGGCAAGCGCAGTGTAACGCTAACTTCAGGCGATGTAAGCACTGCTTATGATGGTGCTGCACACACTGGCTCTGGGCAGCTTACAGTTGGCGGATCTGGAATGGTTAGTGGCGAGTCATTTGTGCCAACCTACACAAATAGCATCACTCATGTTGGCACTGCTCAAAACACATTTACCTATGCTGCTAACACAGGCACAAAAGCTGATAACTACAATGTTTCTGTAACTTATGGCACACTAACTGTTACTCAGCGCGCAATTACTTTAACTTCAGCTGACGCAGAGTTTACATACGACGGTGCTTCGCACAGTGCGACTACTGTTACAGATACAATTACTGGTGAAACAACCGCTGGCTTTGTAAGCGGCGAGGGCTTCGACTACACTAATTTTGCAACTATTACAAATGCTGGCAGCTTAAGCAACACATTTACATATTCAGCTAAGGCAAACACTCTTGTTGCAGATTACAATATAAATGTTGTTAATGGCACGCTAACTGTTAACAAGGCCGATCCAACTGCTGCAATGTTTAGTTTTGCTCCTATCGTTACATCTTCATACGACGCAAACACCCGCACAGCAAATGTTGAGTTTAACGACTCGCTCGGCTACACTGGCATGGGCGCAGTTACTGTATATTACGTAAACGGAAGCACAACTTCTACCGAGGCACCTAAAAACGCTGGTACATACACTGTAAAGATTGCCGTTGCGGCGGGCGATAACTTTAACGCAACTGCGGCGGGCACATACCTTACTGCTGACAATTGATTGTTTACAATTAGCACACGCGCTATAACGTTTACTACACAAGCCAAGACAAAGAAATACGATGGAACTGCTCTAACGGTTGCCACTGATGAGATTCTTGTTTCTGGCGAGGGCTGGGTAGGCACTGAAGGCAGCGCAGTTACATTTAGCACACCTACTATTACAAATGTTGGCAGCGTTGCTAACACATTTACTTCTGCAAACATCAACTGGGGTACAACTAACGCTGCAAATTACAGCGTAACAATTAATTCTCCAGAAACAGCAATACTTTCTGTAACAAAGCGCAACGTGGTTATGACAAGTGGCAGCTACACTGGCACATACGATGGCAACGCTCATGTGGCTGAAAACGTTAGCGTAACTGGTGATGGCTTTGTAGATGGCGAAGGAGCAACCTACACATATGGCAAGAGTGTTACAGACGTAAACGAAATTGCTAATGAGTTTACATACGCATTAAATAGCGGCACAACTGAAGGCAACTATGACATTCAGACCTTTAACGGCGTACTTAAAGTTACACCTATAACCTCGGCTATTACAGTTGCAATTACAGGCCACACCGCTACTGGCGTTTATGATGGTACGACACGCACTGCAACCGGATACGACGTTGCCGTCACAGGCACCGACAAGAATTTGTACAAGACAGATTGAGTTGTTTGCAGTGTTGGCACATCAGTTAGCCGCACAATTGCTGGCGAAAGCGCAATGGGGCTTAGCGTTGCTGCATTTACAAGCAATACAAACAACTTTAGCAATGTTAGCTTTGAGGTAACCGATGGTAAAGTTACAATTAGCAAGCGTAATATCACGTTTACAGGGCAAAGCGCTACAGGTGATGGCGCGCTAGCTTACAACGGCTCAAAGCAGCAAATCACCGGAATTACTGTACAAACTGCAACTGGCGATGAGGGCTTAATTGATGGCCACACATTTGCAAATCCTAATAGCGGCCTAACTTATAAGGCTGAAGCTACTTATGTAAATGATGGCGAAGTAGTTGGAATATTTACAGGTAATCCATACATCACTGATAGTGCAAATAATGATGTTTCAGCAAGCTACAATCCTATATATGTAACTGGCAAAATCCAGATTAAAGCCAAAGGTGCAACTGAATTTAAGATTACCGCTAACAGTGCTACTAAAAAATACGACGGAACTGCACTAACTCTAGATAATTCTGCATTTACTTACACCGATGGAGTATTGTGCGCAGGCGATAGTATCACAGCCACTATTGCAGGCTCTGCTACAAATGTTGAAGATAGCCCTGCAGCAAGCTCGGTTAGCAGCTATAAGATCTTAAAAGGCCAAGTAGATGTTACAAACTGTTATGCTCCTGCAGTACTTGTAAATGGCAGCTTAACAATCACAAAGCGCTCTGTTACTCTAACAAGTAGCAGTAGTGCAACACGCTATACAGGTAATCCTTATAGCGTACAAAATGTAACGGTTTCAGGTGATGGCTTTGTAGATGGGCAAGGTGCTACATACTCGAACTTTGCTTCTATTACTAACGTTAGCGAAACCAAAGACAATAACAACACATTTAGTTATGAGTTAACCGACGCTACAAAAGCTGGCAACTACGAAATTACACAGGTTTATGGTAAGTTAACTATTAACAAAGCCGACCTAACCACTTCTCACTTTGATTACAGCAATGCTGGTGGCTCTAGCATTAAGTACGATGGCCAAACACACGAGGCCAGCATTACGCTTAAGAGCCAATACACTGGCGCTGGCTCAATCACCATTGGCTATGCAAAAGATTCTGCTACATTTAGCGGAACACCTAAGGATGTTGGTAGCTACAACGCATACATTACTGTAACAGCAGGCGATAACTTTAATGCAACCTCTTCTGCACTTACTGACGTTGCAAACTGGGCGTTTACAATTACTAAGCGCACGCTTTCATTAAGCTCTGGCAGCGCGGAAAAAGTTTACGACGGCACGCCTCTAACAAATTCCGAGATTACAGTAGCCGAAACTGATGGCTTTGCCACAGGCGAGGGTGCAACATATGACATTAAAGGCACACAGACAAATGCTGGTACTTCTTCTAACGCATTTGAAGCAATCCCGCAAAGCGGAACAAACTTTAGCAACTACGACATCTCGTATACGTATGGCACACTTACTGTTACAGCAATCACAAGCAAAGTTACTGTAACTGTAACTGGTAAAACTAGCACAGCCACATATGATGCTCAGCCACACGAAGTTTCTGGTTACTATCTATCGGCTGACAACGGGCTGTATGACACGTTAACAAACGTTAAATTTAGCGGTAATTCCACCGTTAATAAAACTGATGTTAGCATTGTAGATGGCCAGGTAGTTGCTTATAACATGGGTCTTAAGGATTCTGATTTTGCCAACATTAACAACAACTTTACAACTGTAGAATTTGTTGTAACAGACGGCTGGCTACGCATTAATCAGCGTACTCTAACAATCAGCGGTACTGCTGCAAGCAAAACCTACAATGCCACAGAGCAAAGCACTACAGAATTTACAACAGATGGCCTAGTAGTTAGCACAGATCCAGCAATTACACATAGCCTTGTTGCTGATTCTGTAACATACAAGCAGTCTGGTACAACAGTCGGCCATTACACAGGTGAATTTAGTGGTACACCTAAGGTTGTCGACACCAACAATGTTGATGTTACAAGCAACTATAAGATTGCTACAAAGGCAAGTCAGCTTTCTATTACAGCTATTTCAACACCTATAACAATAACTGCTGATAGCGCTACAAAGATGTATGATGCAACCTCTCTCACAAAGAACACATACACTTATACTGATGGCGTACTTATGAGTGGCGATACGCTTAGTGCTATAACATCTGGAACAATTTATAATGCCGGTACTCAGCCTAACAAGATTATTGATTACGCTGTAACAAACCAGAAGGGCGACGATGTAACCGATTGTTACACATTTAGCGCATCTGCAGATGGAACACTTACTGTAACAAAGCGTGACGTTGTTCTTACAAGCGCAAGCGGCCGCAAGACATATGACGGAAGTGCACTTAGTGCCGGAACTGTATCAGTTAGCGGTTCTGGCTTTGCTACAGGGCAAGGAGCTTCTTACGAAGTAACTGGTACGCAAACCGCTGCTGGTTCTTCAGAAAATGTGTTTACATATACGCTAAATGCCGGAACTGAGCTTACAAACTATGACATCACTACCAAGAACGGTACGCTTTTGGTTACCAAAGCTAACCCAACAGTTTCGATGTTTAACTTTACACTTTCGCGTGAAAACCTAATGTACGATGCAACTGCAGTTTCAGCGACTGTTGAGTTTGCCGGAAAAAATAATACTGATGGAATGGGCACATTCACAATGTCCTATTACAAGAAAGGCAGCACAACACCAATGAGTTCTGCACCTGTAGAGGCCGGAAATTACGAGGTACACCTTAATATTGCTGATGGCACTAACTACAACGCAAATGCAGACTTAAACGGTGCTTCGTGAAACTTCGAAATCCAGAAACGCTCAATCGTCTTAACTTCTGCTGACGACAGCAAGACATATGATGGCACAGCTCTTACAAACAGCAATGTTACACAAGAAGGCGATGGATTTGTAAGCGGCCAAGGGTTTGATACAACATATGGAACTGCCGGAATTAATGTTACAGGAAGCCAGACAAACGCTGGGTCTTCTAAGAACTTATTTGATTACAAGCTTGCATCAGGCACTAGCGCAAACAACTACAGCATAAGCATAGTTTATGGAACGCTAGAAGTTACAAAGGTTAAGACTTCGCTTGCTATCAAGGCAAAAGACGCAACAAAAGTTTATGATGGCACAGCTCTTACAGAAGCAAGTGTAGAATGAACTGAGGGAGTTTTGGCAGCAACCGATACTGTAACTGGTGTTACTTCTGGAAGCCAGACAGATGTAGGAACAGCCACAAACAAACTTGTTTCATATTCTGTAACTAACAATAATGGTGAGGATGTTTCTGGCAACTATATTGTAATCCAGCAGAATGGTACGCTTACAGTTACAAAACGTGACCTAACGTTTACAAGCATTAACGCAGAAAAAGTATATGACGGAACTCCACTCAAAACTGATGCTTCTACAATTGTGGCAAAAGGTTTTGTAAGCGGTGAGGGCGTAACGTTTGCTTCTACTGGCACTATTACAAATGTCGGGACTGCCGAAAACACGTTTACATATACTGCAAACACAGGTACTAAGTTGTTTGCAAATTACAACACTCCTACTATTGTTAAGGGAACACTTACAATTAAGCCACGTCCAGTTACATTTACAGGAGCAAGCGATACTGTTACTTATGACGGCCAGACACATACATTAACAACAATTACTGCAAATACTGGCACTGATGTTGGTTTGGCTCCTAACCAAACTCTAAGTACCTCTAAGGGCTTAACATATATCGCTACTGGCATGCTTGCTGGTGAATATGTAGGAACATTTAGTGGAAGCGCTGTAATCTTAGATGCAAACAACACCGAAGTACAGGGCAACTACACTATTGCAGATCCTGTAGCCGGTAAACTTACAATTAACACCATATCTAGCCCTATCACTATTACTGCTGGTACTTCTTCTAAGACTTATGATGGAACCGCCTTAACTGATGAAACATACACATACACTGATGGTGTGCTGCTAACTGGAGACACTCTAAATGTTACAAACAGTGGCACAATTACAGATTATGTTGAGGGCGGAGTTACTAATGCTGTAAGCGAGTACAGCGTAATGCGAGGAGACGTTGATGTTACATCTTGCTATACATTTAACTCATTAGTAGATGGCAAGTTAACAATAAATAAGCGTTCTATTAAGTTTACTTGCGATAGCTACGAGTGCTATTACGATGGTCAGGAGCATTCGCTTGACACATATGTAATCGATGGTGATGGATATGCTAACAACCAAACCTCTAACTTCGAATACACTGTAAGTGCTAAAAATGCTGGAGTTTATACCGGCGCTTACACAAGTAGTTCGAACTTGCAGATTATGGGTGTTGTTAATGGCAGCTCTGTAATTACAACCAACAATTATTCCATCGAAATTGTTCCTGGAACACTTACCATCAAGCAAATTAAGGCACATGTGAACATTGTTGGTAAGAGCGCAACATACACATATGACAATACTGAGCATTATGTAAGTGGATACACAGCAACTGTTACAGATGAGGATGCAAGCGGCAACGAGTATCCTGAAGGTGAGCGCGCAGTTGTTTGCTTTGATACTTCTAGAGACTTAGATTACAGTGGCGAAGCTAAGGTTACAGGCACAAATGTAAAGACAGCCGATGGTACTTCTGGCGGAGCTGTTTCACCATACACTATGAGTATCGATAGCACTAAATTCACAACGAGCGATACAAAGAACTATTCTGCGCTTATTATTGATAGCGTTACACAAGGAACTCTTACTATTAATCGTGCAAACGCTACAGTTACTCCAAGTTCAGATCAATATAAGTACGCTAAAAATACTGTTGTTCCTGATCCTGAATTTACCTACACTATTACTGGCACTATGGACGAGGAACCTGAGCCAACATTTAATGTAAAAACATGGCGCGATAGTGGCGAAACTGCAGGCGAATACACTATTTATTCTGGTCCTGCTGATTCCTACACTAAAGACCAGGGCAACTACACATTAACGTTTAACGAAGGTAAGTTTACTATCTTGCCTGCTAAGGTCATGAGCGTTAGCGCAAATGATTTGGTATGTACTTATGATGGTCAGGCTCACAGCAACCCTGCAAATGTTTCGGTTGTAACAGGCACAACGGTTTATTACTCCACTAAGACCGACCCTGAGGGCACTTATGGCCAAGAAACTACAACTGTGCCAAGCACCACTGAGGCAAAGACGCTTTATATTAAGGCTCGTACTTATAATTCCGAATACGAGGAAAAGACTGTTGAATACAAATTGCAGGTTGATGTACGTGAAGTTAATGTTTACCCAACATCTATTACCAAGTATTACGGCACAGATGACCCTGAGCTGCAATTCAGTGTAGACAGCCTTGTTGGAACAGATACTCTAACAGTAGATTTGTCTCGTGTACAAGGCGAGCAGGTTGGTACTTATGATATTAACTGCAGCAATCCACAGGGAACTGCCCTTTCTAACAACAGCTATAACATCCATTATCGCATGGGCACATTTACAATTCTTGATGCAGGTACTGCAGCTGTAAGCTTTAACATGAATGGTCATGGTGAGCAAGTTTCGCAATACAGTGTTGCTGTTAACTCTAGGATTGCGGCTCCAACTACGCCAAGTGCTTCTGGATATAAGTTTATTGGTTGGTATAAAGATGCTGCACTAACTAGCGCCTGAGATTTTGCTAACGATGTTGTTACAGGAAACACAGTTTTGTATGCTAAATGAGAAAGCGTTTTGGTAGCAAGCATTGGCACTACTTATTATGACACTATCGATGCGGCTGTAGCTGCTGTAAAAACCGGTGAAACTATTAAGCTTGAGGCTGATGCAGCAGCTGATGAGATTACTGTAGAGGCAAGCAAGACCTTTACTATTGACCTTAACGGTAAAAACTTTACTGGGCGCATTACTTGCGCTGGCAATTTAACTATTACGGACGCTTCTACAACTGAGCCTGAGCAGACAGGTGGTGTTTTGGGCGACATAACTACTAAAGACGGTGGAAAAGTTACAGTAGATGCAGGCCACTACAGCTGCGATCCAGTTGCATTTATTGCGGTTGATTCACAAGGTATGGGCAAAGGTGTTGGCGAGAGCGACAATACAGGAAAAGCCCGCGGATATGCGGTTATGATCCTTCAGAGCCAAGTTGCATATGTTCCAATTTTGCAAACTGAGTGCAACGAGCTAAAGATTAGCGATGAGATTTCAGCTGAGGACAAAGCTGTTTTGCAGTCTGAGATTACTAAAGTTAGTGTTAGCGGCGTTGCTGAAAACGTAACAGCCGAGGCTAGAGCGCAAATTATTAGCGACTCGGGCATTAACCCATCTACACAACCTAAAGGTTCTATCGTTGTGATTAGCATTAATATTGAAGTAGAAGCTGTTGCATCGCAGATCGTGGAGGCAGGCAACAACCACTTTATCAAGTTTGCACTTACTCCAACTGCAAAGGTAATTGTTTATAAGCCAGATGCAACTGCAGGCACAATGGTTGCTAGCGATATAAAAACTGTTGCGTTTGATAACAGCTACTTAAGCGGCGGCGACATTGAAATTAAGCTACCTGATGGTGGTGGCATGTTTGAGCCTGCTGAAATTGTTCACACATCCAAAGCTGACGATTCGATTATTGATGTATTCCATCGCACTGGACCTAAGACGTTTACTTATGACACTAATACTAACGTTGTGCGTTTGAGCATTTCTGAGTTCTCGTACTTAACTGTAGAGGAAACACGCAACTACGTAAATATTAATTACATTGATCCGGTTAGTGGGCAAACTTACTACCAGGGCGTGGCGCTTAATGATGCTGCTAATGATGCTACTGTTACTCTTGAGGCCAACAAGTTTAGTCGCGTGGGTTACACGTTTGCTAACTGGAATTTGCGCGCTGATGGTACTGCTACTTCGTATAGCGATGGTAGCGATATCACACTTAAGAGCAATGAGGGTGATCAGATCCTGTTTGCCCAGTGGAGCGCTAACAGCTACAATGTTGAGTTTGTTGCAAATGGCGGCGTTGGAGTTATGGCTGATCAGACGATGGTTTACGATAGCCCTGCTGCTCTTAGTGCAAATGCGTTTGTTTACGATGGTTATGAATTTGCTGGATGGGCTACTTCTCCTGAAGGTGGCGTTGTTTACACCGACGGACAGGTTGTTAGCAATTTGGCTAGCGAACAAGGCGATGTTGTAACGCTTTACGCTAAATGGACAAATGTTGAAAAAGGTGCTGTTAAGGTTTCAGACACAGAGTCTGCCTATGCAAACGACAATGCTACTTTCGATGACGACGAAGATGAGTGGTGTTGCGACAACGACGAAGACTTTAATATTATTCCGTTTGTTGTTGGCGGGCTTGGCCTAGCACTTGTTGCGGCTCTGATAATCTTTTTGATTAAGCGTCGCAAAAAGGATGATGACAACCAGCAAAAAAAGTAGTTAATAGTTTGGAATAATTCCAAAACACAAAGACTCCGCTTGGGCAACTGGGCGGAGTTTTTTGTTTGTGTGCGGGCGCGCGTGGCCTTTGTTATAATTTGTGCCATGACTATTAATGATTACATTTATATGGATTGTGCTGCAAGCAACCCTGATGGGAGGTTTGCAGTAGTTGATGAATTTGCTAACCCTAGCTCGACTCATTCGGCTGGGCGCGATAGTTTTAAGGTTTTAGACAATGCGCGCGAAACACTTATGCACTGCGTTGGAGCTAAACGCCCATCTGAAATTGTTTTTACATCTGGTGCAACAGAGGCCAACAACATGGCAATTTTTGGAATTGCGCGTGCTGTTAGGCGCGCTAAAGAAGCTGAGGGCTTTAGCGGAAAGCTTCGTGTGATAACAAGTGCAATCGAGCATGAATCCGTGCTCAAACCGTGCGAACAGCTGCAGCGTGAAGGCTTTGATGTTGTTTTTTTGCCTGTAGACGAGCACGGTTTTATCAGCCAGGCAGACTTTAAAAACGCTTTAGACGATTCATGTGTGCTTTGCACGATTCAGCTTGCAAACAGCGAAGTCGGCGTAATTCAGGACCTCACTCCACTTGTAAAATCTGCTCACGAAGCAGGGGCATATTTTCATACTGATGTTGTTGGTGCATTTGGAAAAATTCCACTAAATTTGCAATATTACGAGGTAGACGCAGCCAGTTTTTCGGGACATAAAATCGGCGCTCAAAAGGGTATTGGGGCGCTTTACGTTAAGGCTGGCACGCCAATTGAGCCCATAGTTTTTGGCTCTGGGCAAGAGGGCGGTTTGCGCAGCGGCACACAAAATGTTGCTGGAGCTGCCGAAATGGCAAAAGCTGCAAATCACTTAAATTCGATGATTTTTGAGGAAGAAGACAGGCTTCGCAAAATTCGCGATTACATTTATGATAAGGTTCACACGCTTCCGGGCGTGCATGCTACAGTTTTGGAAGATAATTCCACAAATCACAAATATTTGCCGAATTTACTCCACATTTATTTTGAAAATAAAAACAATCAAGATCTGATTTTGGCATACGATAAATTAGGTATCGAGATCTCGGGTGGGCCTGCGTGCCAGAGCTCACACGCAGACGAGCCAAGCTATGTGCTTGCAGCTCTTGGGATGGCTCCCAAAAATGCACGTGGGGCGCTGCGAATTTCGTTTGGCTACCCTACAACCATGGAGTTTGCCGATAAGTTTATAAAAGCTACCAAGGAGCTGGTTTAGATGCAGGTTGGTAAGTTAGAAAATAAGCTGTTGGAATTGTTCCCAGCTGAAACTGCGTGCAGTTGAGATGTGACGGGACTTACTGTTGGTGAGCGCGACGGTGAAATCTCTCAAATAGCAGTGGCCCTTGACCCGACTGTATCTGCTGTGCGAGAGGCGCACGCTGCAGGTGCAAATGTGCTGCTTACGCATCATCCTGCTGTGTATGGCAAGCTTGATGATTTTGTTGCCGGAAGTTCTGCGGCCGAGCACGCCGGCGCTGTTGTTTATGAGTCTGCGCACTTGGGCGTTAATCTCATGAATTTTCATACTGCCCTTGATGTCAGCGTTTTGGGCGGTGCTGTTATGCCAAAGATGCTTGGTGTTGAGCCTGGTGCAGTACTGTGAGCAAGCTATGGAGCAAAAGTGCAGCGTGAAGGGCTTGGCATTGGGCGAATTTGCAGCATTGAAGATATTGAGCTAGATGTGCTTGCGCAGCGCTGCAATGATGCGTTTAAAACACGTAGCCGAGTTTGGGGTGTGGGAAATACCTCCATTAGCCAAATTGCTACATGTAGCGGAAGTGCTGGCGGCTCAGAGATCTCTGCCACTTGCATAAACAACGGTGTCGATTGCCTCATATGCGGAGAAATTGGCTACCACGATGCCCTTAGCCTTGCTGAGGCTGGCGTAAATATTGTCGAGCTAGGCCACGATGCCTCCGAGCTGCCCTTTAGCCAAACATTGGCTGCTTGTGCTGTTGATGCAGGTGTTGCAAAAGACAACGTCTTTATTTTGGATCAAACAAACAACTGACACTAACTTGTGCATGGCAATAAAAAACCTCCCGAAGGAGGCTTTTAAAATGAGTTTGTCGGCGCTTAATTAGCCGCGTGTAACTTTGCCTGCTTTAAGGCAGCTTGTGCAAACGTTAGCTTTGCGGCGCTTGCCGTTTTCGACAATGTTTACACGCTGAATGTTTGGAGCAAACATTCTGTTGCTTACTTTATGTGAGTGGCTAACGCTACGGCCTGCCACTGGAGCTTTTCCACAAATTTCGCATTTCTTTGACATGTTAACCACCTTTTCCTTTGCGGGCGTGCCCACATTTGCGCTTTTTTGCGCGGGCACGTATCTTACCATATCAAAGTTAATTATCAAGACATTTTTTGCTTCTTTAGGTATAATCATTACGACAATTTAGGAAAGGGGAAAAATGTCAACACTTAAGTTAGTTTTAGATTTAATTGGTTATGTAGGAAGCGCATTTGTTGTTATTGCTCTTATGCAGACAAACATGCGTCGTTTGCGCGTGCTTAACGCAATCGGTTCTGCAATTTCTGCTGCAATTTTGCTTTTAACAGCACAGTTTATTGCAGGCGACATCATGACAGTTTCTTGGCCAGTGGTTTTGCTTAACGCACTTTTGGTTGTTGTTAACGTTGTTATGCTTATTAAAATGCGCGTAGAAAAGGCCGACAAATAAGCACATTTAATTAATTGGTGTTTTAGGCGGGCCCAACCGGGCCCGTTTTTATCGGCGCTAATGAATTAACCGACAAGTGTGCAAACTGGTATAATACGCCTACGTTAAAATTTTGGAGGTCAGATGAAGGGAATAATTTTAGCAGGAGGGTCTGGTACTCGCCTTTATCCGCTGACAATGGTTACATCTAAACAGCTTTTACCCGTTTATGACAAGCCGATGATTTATTACCCGCTATCTACACTTATGAGTGCGGGGATTCGTGAAATTTTGGTTATCTCGACTCCTGAAGATACTCCACGTTTTGAAGAACTTTTGGGCGATGGAAGCCAATTTGGTATTAGCCTTAGTTATAAAGTTCAGCCAAGTCCAGATGGCCTTGCTCAGGCTTTTATTTTGGGCGAGAAATTTTTAGGTGGCGAGCCCGGAGCTATGATTTTGGGCGATAACATCTTTTTTGGAATGAACTTTCACCTGCAGTTGCGTGCTGCCGTTACAAATGCTGAAGAAAACGGACGCGCTACAGTTTTTGGATATTATGTTCCTGACCCTGAGCGTTTTGGTGTTGTTGATTTCGACGAAAATCACAAAGCTGTGTCGATTGAGGAAAAACCTGAAAATCCGCGCAGCAATTACGCTGTTACAGGGCTGTATTTTTATCCAAAGGGTGTGTCGAATATGGCACATGAAGTTGAGCCTAGCCCACGTGGCGAGCTTGAGATTACAACTCTTAACGAAATGTACTTGCAGCAAGGAAAACTTGATGTTCAGCTTTTGGGGCGCGGCTTTGCATGGCTTGATACCGGCACAATGGATTCGCTTTTAGATGCTGCAGAGTTTGTAGAAACACTCCAAAATAGGCAGGGTTTAACAATTTCGGCTCCTGAGGAAATTGCATACATTAACAAGTGAATTAGCAAAGAAAAACTTTTAGAAAGCGCCGATCTTTATGGAAAAAGCCCATATGGCCAGCACTTAAAGGCCGTTGCAGAAGGCCGACACATTTACGCAAACTAGGAGAGTTATGAGCAATTTTGAATTTCACAAAACCGATATCGAAGGCGTTTATATTATCGATGTTAAAACATTTGGTGATAAGCGCGGATATTTTATGGAAACCTACAAAAAGACTGATTTTGATGCTGCTGGGCTTAAGTATGATTTTATTCAGGACAACCAAAGCAGCAGTACGCGTGGTGTTTTGCGCGGGCTTCATTTTCAGAAGGAACATCCACAGGCCAAGCTTGTTCGCGTTCTTTCGGGTGAAGTTTATGACGTTGCTGTTGATTTGCGCGAAGGCAGCCCAACTTATGGCAAATATGTTGGAGTATTGCTCAGCGCTGAAAATCATCGTCAGTTTATGATTCCGCGCGGGTTTGCGCACGGTTTTGTGGTTGTTAGTGACACAGCCGAGTTTGCATATAAATGCGACGAGGTTTACCACCCAGAAGATGAAGGCGGCATTTTGTGAAATGACCCAGATGTAGCAATTAGTTGGCCAGAAGTAGGCCCAGTTAATTTGTCGGAAAAAGACGAAAAGAACCCAACACTGGCGCATTGCCAGGTTAAATTTAAGCTTTAGGAGGCAAAATGAAAACAGTTATCGTTACAGGTGGAGCAGGTTTTATCGGAAGCAACTTTGTGTTTCACATGCTTCGCGAGCACCCAGACTATAAGATTGTTGTAATCGACAAGCTCACATACGCTGGGAATCTTTCCACACTCAAAGACGTTATGGACAAAATTGTTTTTGAGAAGGTTGATATTTGCGACCGCGACGAAGTAGACCGCGTTTTCCGCGAACAAAAACCTGATTGTGTTGTTAATTTTGCAGCAGAAAGCCATGTAGATCGCTCGATTGAGGATCCTGGCATCTTTTTGCAAACCAACATTATGGGCACAGCAAACATGATGGATCATTGCCGCAAGTACGGAAACATTCGCTATCATCAGGTATCTACTGATGAGGTTTATGGCGACCTTCCGCTTGATAGGCCAGATCTTTTGTTTACAGAGCAAACGCCTATACACACATCTAGCCCATATAGCTCCAGTAAAGCCGCTGCCGATTTGCTAGTTGGCGCATATCAGCGCACATACGGGCTGCCTGTTACAATTTCGCGTTGTAGCAACAACTATGGGCCTTATCATTTTCCGGAGAAGCTTATTCCGTTAATGATTGCTAATGCCTTGGCCGACAAGCCACTGCCTGTTTATGGTACTGGCGAAAACGTTCGTGATTGGCTGTATGTTGAGGATCACTGTAGTGCAATTGATGCAATTATCCACAATGGCAAGATCGGCGAGGTTTACAACATCGGCGGCAACAATGAAATTCACAACATCGACATTGTTAAGATGATTTGCGAAAAACTTGGCAAACCAGAAAGCCTAATTGAGTTTGTGGGCGACCGTAAAGGCCACGACCTGCGCTATGCTATCGATTCTAGCAAAATTCAGCGCGAGCTTGGATGAACGCCTGCTACTGATTTCCCAACAGGGCTTCAAAAAACTGTTGATTGGTACTTGGCAAACAAAGACTGGTGGCAAGAAATCATCAGTGGCGAATACCAAAACTATTACGAAAAAATGTATTCTAACAGGTAGGATGACGTGAAGGTTTTTGTAACAGGAGTTGGCGGCCAGCTTGGCTATGACGTTATTGAGCGCTTGCACGGGCGCGGTGTTGAGTGTGTTGGAAGCGATATTCAGGACAATTGAGTAGAATCTATTCCAACCAAAATTGTGGAAGATGTTCCATACGTAAAACTAGATATTACTGACGCCGAGGCCGTTAAGCGCGAGATTGCTAAGAGCGGTTGTGATGTTATTGTGCATTGCGCTGCATGAACTGCAGTCGATATGGCTGAAGACGATGACAAGGTGAATCTTGTGCGCGCGATTAACGCAGGTGGAACGCAAAATATTGCTGATGCTGCTAAAGAGGCAGATGCAAAAATGGTTTACATTAGCACAGATTACGTCTTTGATGGCCAAGGCACCGAGCCCTGGGATCCTGATTGTAAGGATTACAAGCCGCTAAACGTTTATGGCCAGACTAAGCTCGAAGGCGAGCTTGCTGTTGCAAATACTCTCGACAAATACTTTATTGTGCGAATTGCATGGGTTTTTGGAAAAAACGGCAATAATTACATTAAAACTATGGTTAACCTTAGTAAAAAGTTTGATGCCATCAAGGTTGTTAATGACCAAATTGGCACACCAACTTTCACTTACGACCTTGCGCGTTTGCTTTGCGATATGATCACAACCGACAAGTACGGCTATTATCACGCTACTAACGAAGGCGAATACATTAGCTGATACGATTTTACTATGGAAATTTTTAAGCAGATTGACGCTAAAACCAAAGTTACACCTGTCACAACGGCTGAATATGGCCAGAGCGTTGCCGCGCGTCCGTTTAACAGCCGCCTAGACCGCACCAAGCTTGTTCGCGCAGGCTTTGAACCACTTCCACCTTGGCAAGATGCTGTTTCGCGCTATTTAACTCTTATCGGCGAAAAATAAAATCTAAAACGTGGAAATTATCCCAAATTTTAATAAAAACCTGCGTGGCCAGGAATTTTGTGGCGGGTTTTGCTTTCGGATTTGCACAATGTTTATGCAACCAAATTAAGTTATGAAAAGAGGCTTGGCTGGTATAATCGAGCTATGGCTAATGCTAATGACATACAAGGCCAAAAAACTATTTTAATTTTGCACGCCTCCACTGGTAGTGGGCACAAGGTCTGTGCGCAAAGCATTGCTGGCGCGCTTGAAGACATTATTAAATATGACGTTAAGGGTGAATTTAGTAATTGCAAAGTTGTTGTGCGCGACATCCTTGATTTTTTGTTGTGAAAGTCCGATGGGAACAAGGCAGCTTCGATGTATACAGGCGCGCTTGCTCCGTTTCATGATATTTCATGGCGCTATGATTTTACTGGCCGTCTTTTGTGGGGCGGCGGCACCGGATTTAGTCGCTTTGCGTTTCAGAAACTTACTCATTATTTAAAAACGCTGCGCCCGGATGCAGTTGTTTGTACGCATATGATTGCTGCTAACGCTGCCGGTGGAGCTCGTGCGCTTTTAGCGCGCCACGGTGTGCGCTACCCAATAATTAGCGTGCCAACCGATTACGAAACAGAAGGGTTTTGGCCACACAAGCAAACTGATCTTTTTTGTGTTGGCACACAAAATATGGTTGAAACGCTGCTTGCAAGAAATGTGCCTGCAGGCTGTATTCAGCGTACAGGGCTTCCAACTGCACCTGAATTTACAAAAGATTATGACAAGGCTGCAATGCGCAGTCAGTTTGGTTTGCCACAAGATAAAACAATTGCTGTTGTTATGGCTGGTGCAAACGAGCCGCGCCCATATATAAATCTGCGAAAATCGCTCGATAAAGCTTTTGAGTATTTGGTTGAAATGGACTGGATGCATTTTGTTTTTTGCACTGGTAAAGATGAGCAGTACAGAATGTATTTGCAAAGCCAAGTTGCGGCTTTTGGAGCTAAAAATATGACTGTATTGGGCTACACCGACCAAATGGCGCAACTTATGGCGGCAAGCAACCTAGCAATATGCAAAGCTGGTGGAATCGCTGTAACCGAGTGCATAAATACGCGCCTTCCCATTATTTTGGTTGGTCGCTGCTATGCCCAAGAGCACATTAACGAACGTTTCCTGACTTCAGTTGGTGTTGCTTATCACGCCACAACTGCAAAAGAGCTTGTTACGAGCATTTGCCACATAACCGATAACCCATTTGTTTTAGCCGGTATGCGCCAAAGTTGTGAGGATTTTCGCAAACCAGCTGCAGCTTATGATGTTGCACGTGCTACTTTGCAATTGGCAGGTTGCTTTGAGGTAGATGGCAAGATATCGCCAACTGCGATAATGCGCACCAAGAAGAACAAGCATCGCCAGCGTTTAATGGGGCTCTATATTGGTGGCCGCCCGGCTCACAGACGATAAATGGTCGATTTTTTTGAAAAAATTAAGTGGCAGGATGGCGTAGTTGATCTGCTTAAACGTGAGTGCGGCGGCGGCAAAATTTCTCACGCTTATCTTTTTTGTGGCCCTGCCGGCTCGGGCAAGCTAAATTGTGCAAAAGCGCTAGCGTGCAGTATTTTGCGCGGAGACTTTGCAGGAATGACAGATGATGAATTTAGCGAGCGTGTTGCCACAAAAGTTAATGCAGAATCATATGCTGACGTGCATGTGCTTCGAGCAGAAGGTGCACGCGAGTATTTAGTTGATCAAATTAGAGATGTTGTTTCAGGCGCTCAGCGCAGGCCTAATTTATCAGATCACAAAATCTACATTATTGCCGATGCTTGCAAGCTCGGTACCGCTTCGGCAAATGCGTTTTTAAAAACTTTAGAAGAGCCAGCAAGCTTTGTACACATCGTTCTGCTAGCAAACACTGTTGATGGTGTTTTGCCTACGATTGTTTCTCGCTGTCAGCTTGTTAATTTTAAGAGTTTGCCAAGTAACAAAGCAGTGGAATATGTGCAGAAAAATGCAGGATGTGCCCCAGATGATGCTCGCTTTGCTGTTGATCTTTTTGGCGGTGACACAACACGCGCACTCGATTTTTGTACAAATCAAGACATGCAAGATCTGTGCAGCGAGGTTACACACATTTTTGGTGAACGCAGAAATCTAGACAGTTGAAACATGTTAAGCCGCAGCCGTGACGTTGCACAAAAAATCGATGAGATTTGCAAGGCGTATGAGGCTGAAGTTCAGGACGATTCCAAAGACATTGCAGATGCTTTATCCGGGCCTGCCATAAAAGAGCTAGAAAAACAAAATAAGCGACAGGTTAATCAGCGCAAGCGCGAGCTAACAACATTTGTAGTTCAAATTGTTAAAAACTTGTACATGGAATCGCTTAAACAAAACGCTGATATACAAAATTCACTAACTCCAAAATTAGCGATTGCCGGGATTGACAACATCAGCAAATGTGAGGCCATGTTAAGGTATAATGTCAGCACTCGCATTTTTTGCGATGCCTTATTTTTAACTATGACGAAAGCGTAAATATGACAATAATAGCACCTGTTAAAACAGGTAATAGCAATACTTCTCTGTGATTTGATGCAAACGATATCGAGCTTAAAGTTAACGATTCGGTTGTTGTAGAAACTGCGCGCGGTACAGAGTTTGGAACAATCTCTCAAGAACCTTTTGAGGCTACAGATGCTCAGCTTAAAAGTTTAAAATCTGACTTAAAGCCGGTTAAACGTGTGGCTACCGAGCAAGATATCGACAAAGCCCAGCGTATGGCTAACAAATCTGAGTCAGCTATGGAGGACTTTAGAGAGTTGGCTTGTGAGTATAATCCAGAAATGCAGCCTGCTTCAGTTGAGTATTTGCTCGATGGCAAAAAGGCAATTTTTTACTTTAGCGCGCCTAAGCGCCAAGATTTCAGAGAGCTTGTGCGTGCGCTTGGTTCTAAGTTTAGAATCCGTGTTGACATGCACCAAATTAATGAGCGCGAAAAGGCTGCTATTGTTGGAGGAATCGGGAGCTGTGGCCATGAAATTTGTTGCAAGCGTTGTGGAAAGTTTGCAAGCCATACATCTATTAAGATGGCTAAAGCGCAGGGGCTAGCTTTAAACCCAGAAAACATTTCAGGATGTTGCGGAAAGCTTTTGTGCTGCTTGGCTTACGAGTATGAAAACTACGAGGAGTTTAACAAGCGCTGTCCAAAGATGCGTGGCAAAGTGCAAACGCCCGATGGCCAGGCAATTGTTTGTGATATAAGTATGCCAACCGAGACTGTTCAGCTAAAGTATGGCGACCCTGAAAAGCGCGTGCGTGTGCCTTTAAGAAGTATCATTAAAGATAAACGCCTTGCTCAGCCTGGGCAAAATGTTCGCCCTAATAAAATCGAAAAAGACGCCTGGGAAGAGGCCCTTAACAAAACAAGCGAGGATCATCTTGATTCGTTATATACATCGCAAGTTTTGGCAGACCATGAGCGCGAATCTGATGGAAAAGTGCACATGATGCCAAGAACCGAACGCAAGCCTGCGCAAAACAAAAATGATGATCTTGGCCGCAAGCCTCGCAGGCGCCACACAGGAGGCAAAAACAAGCGTCGCAGCAATAGCGCGCCTACACCAAGTGTTAATCAGCCTACTGCAAGGCGCAGACGCTCGCGTACAATAAATTCCAGCGGCCCTCGCCCTGGACAAAATTCTTCTGGTGCAAAAAGGAAATAAGCATGCCTACGCCTCAGCATAACAGCACTAATTCAGCGCTTTTGACTGACTTGTACCAATTTACAATGGCGCAAGGGTTTTACCACAGCGGCAAGGCTGATGAACTTGCATGTTTTCACGTTGTTTTTAGGGAATACCCTTTTGGCGGCGGATATGCAATTGCCTGCGGAATTCAGCAAATTGCGGAGTATATCCAGAACTTTAACTTTACTAAAGAAGACATCGATTACATGGCAAGCATTACGGCAAGCGACGGTAAGCCTATGTTTACGCCAGATTTTTTAAAGTATCTTAAAAAACTAAAGCTTAGCGTCACCATCGATACAGTGAATGAAGGTGATGTTGTTTTCCCGCACGAGCCTGTTGTGCGTGTTATTGGGCCAATTTTGCAATGCCAAATATTGGAGACACCAATTCTTAATTGCTTTAATTTTCAGACATTGGTTGCAACAAAGGCAGCACGTGTTTGTGCTGCGGCAAATTGCCCGGTTGCTGAGTTTGGCCTGCGTCGTGCCCAGGGTTATTCTGGAGGAGTATGGGCAAGTCGCGCCGCTGTTGTAGGTGGGTGCGCTTCTACCAGCAATGTAGAGGCTGGCAAAATGTTCAACATTCCTGTTTCTGGCACACACAGTCACAGCTGAGTCATGTCCTTTGAGGATGAGCTTACAGCTTTTAGAACTTATGCAGCCGAATTTCCTAATAATTGCGTGCTTTTGGTTGATACTTACGATGTTGAACAGGGCATCAAAAACGCCATAACAGTTGGGCTCGAAATGCGCGAGCGTGGCCAGCATTTGGCAGCTATTCGCATAGATTCTGGCGACTTAAATTGGCTGAGCCAACGTGCGCGCAAATTGCTTGACGCTGCAGGGCTTAACGATTGCGGAATTGTTCTTTCTAATGATCTAGATGAATATTCAATTAAATCGATAAGAATAGAAGGTGGAACATTTACAAGCCTTGGTGTTGGCACAAAGCTTGCAACTGCGTTTGACCAGCCAGCGCTCGGTGGTGTGTTTAAACTTGCAGCTACAAAGCCGGCAGGCACAGACAAGTGGCACGACCTTATGAAGATTAGCGAAAGCTCGCAGAAGATGACTATTCCTGGGGTTTTGGGCGTGCGTCGCTATATAAATGAGTCTGGCAAACTTGCAGGTGACATGATTTACAACAAAAATATTGATATTTCGCCTAGCGAGATTATTGTAGACCCAATGGATAATCTACGTAAAAAAACGCTTAAGGGAAACAAGTATGTTGAGCTTTTGCACCCACTTGTGCAGGACGGGAGAGTGGTGCGAAGTGATAAAGAGCTATCAGCACAGTATGCGCAATCGCGCGCATATGAAGCGCTTGAGCAATTGGATGATACTCAAAAACGTACGCTTAATCCGCACACTTATCCTGTTGGGCTCGAAACAAACTTAAACGATTCTCGCAATAATATGGTAAAAGAGTTGCGTGGGTATTAATAAGGGGCAGATGTGCTTAAAATTTATAATACGCAGCAGCGCAAAAAGGTTGAGTTTAAACCGGTAGAGCCAGGCAAAATTAAAATGTATACATGCGGGCCTACGGTTTATAACCGAATTCATATTGGCAATGCACGCACGTTTATTTCGTTCGACATAATTAGGCGCTATCTTATTTGGGCTGGCTTTGATGTTGTGTTTGTGCAAAACGTTACTGATGTTGATGACAAAATAATTGCACGCGCAAACGAAGAAGGAGTAAGTGCAGCTGACATTGCCGCCAAATATACCGAACTTTTTATTAAAGACATGCACGATGCTGGCGTTTTGGATCCGGATATCAGGCCGCGTGCTACGCAAGAAATTCCTGAAATGATTGAGCTTGTCCAGAACCTTGTAAATAAAGGTTTTGCTTACGAGCAGGATGGCGACGTTTACTTTGACGTTCATAAATTTAAAGGTTACGGATCGCTTAGCGGACGCGATGTAGATCAGGCAGAAAGCGGCCACCGTGAGCTTCTTGCAGATGGTCAGGGGCTTGAGGAGCGCAAAGAGCATGAGGCCGATTTTGCTCTGTGAAAGGCCGCTAAACCAGGCGAGCCAAGCTGGGAAAGCCCTTGGGGAGATGGGCGCCCCGGCTGGCACATAGAGTGCAGTGCGATGTCTAAAAAGTATTTGGGTCTGCCGTTTGATATTCACGGCGGCGGTAGCGACCTAATTTTTCCGCATCACGAAAACGAGCGTGCACAAAGTATGTGTGGATACGGCTGTGACTTTGTAAATTATTGGATGCACAGTGGAATGCTTCAGATTGCAAATGAGCAGGGCACTGCCGAAAAAATGAGCAAGTCGCTCAACAACTTTATTTTACTTCATGAGGCCCTTGAGCAGGTCCGCCCGTCGGCTTTGCGCATGTTGGCGCTTCAAACGCATTATCGCTCACCACTTGTTTTTGGCCAAAAGCGCCTTGAGGAGGCCGATGCTGCACTTAAGCGAATTGAAAACACAGTGCACAACCTCGATTGGAGTATTGCGAATGCAGGTGAGAAAGCTCACTCAATAGATGTCGAAAAGCTCAAGGCTGCAATCGAGCGCACACACGCTAACTTTGTCGAGGCCATGGACGATGACTTTAACTGCAGTAAAGCGCTGGGTGAAATTTTTGCGCTTATTGCTGACATTAATAACCTTGTGGGCGATAGGCAAATTTCTACAGACGACGCAAAAATAGTGCAGGATGCTCGCGATAAAATTGTGGAATTAATGAACGTTTTTGGCGTTGTGTTAGAAGGCGTATCCGGCCAGGACGATTCCGGCGCTGGCACAAGTAGCAGCGCCAGCACCTATCCTGATGAAGTCATCGAAATTGCAAAAGAGTTTTGCGATTTTAGTGACGACAGCACAGATGAGGCCGTGCAAGCACTTTTGCTTGCCCGCACCGACGCGCGCAAAAACAAGCAGTTTGATATTGCCGATGGCATTCGTGACAAGCTCGGCGCAATTGGCCTGAAAATCGAGGACACGCCTCAAGGCCCGCGCGTTACAAAATAGCCAAAAAACACGCAATAAAACTGCACAAATGTGTATAATACGCCTTTGCATTTAATGTGCGCGGTTTGGAAAGGAACAACTATGAGCGCTTTATTAATATTACTTTTAATTTTGTTATTTGTGTCTGGTACAGGCCTTATCATCTTTATTTTGCTGCACAGCGGCAAGGGCACAGGCGTTTCTGACATGATTGCTAGCTCAGTTTATTCAAGCCAAACCGGAACGAGCATTGTCGAAAAAAACCTTGACCGCATCACAATTATTTTGGCAATTGTATTTTTGCTTACAACAATTGCGCTTATGATTGTGTTTCCTCAGGGCGACATTTCTTCAAGTTCTAGCTCGTAGGGTTCCCACATCTATGGGGCCACACTAGTCGGAGTGGCGGAATTGGCAGACGCGCAGGCTTGAGGTGCCTGTGACCACTACTCGGTCGTGTGGGTTCAAGTCCCATCTCCGACACCATGAATTTTCTAGTTTTAATCTTTTCCGCAAATTTTTATGCGATAATAATTTTTGGGGGAAGGAGCATTATGCATAAAAACAATCATGTGCTAAACGCAAAATTTTTATCAGTTTGTTTATTAGTTGTGGCGGCGTTTGCCGCTTTTTTGTTGTTAGGAGCTTGCAGTGCTAAAACTGTCGAAAAGGCTCCAACAAATCAGATTTGCTTAATGAGCACCACTGACAGGCATGCAAGCTTATGAGATAGCGACCTGTTAACTGACGAGCCAATTGACACAAGCATGCTAAATCAGGCAACTGCTGTAAAAGAAATACGCGAGCAATATGATGACAGAACAATCCTTTTTGATAACGGCGATCTTTTTCAGGGAACTGTTATGTCGAGCACAAACCTTACAGAAAGTGCTGCAGGCATTGATGTAGACATTAACCCTTGTGCTAAGGCGCTTGAGGAAATTGGCTACGATGGCTACACGCTTGGCAATCATGAATGAAATTATTCGTTTGATGTAATGAATAAAAACTATCAGGCGCTTGCTGATGCAGGCATCCCTTGTGTATGCTGTAATATTTATAAAATTAGTACTGGCGAGCGTGTATTTGCGCCCTATATGCTAAAAACAATAAATGTCGATGGCGACGATTTTACAGTCGCAATTATCGGCATGGAAAACACAGATATTACAAGCTGGGATTTTTCTGAGCATTACCCAGATATGATGTTTTATTCGCCAGAAAACACTAGTCGCGACCTTACTTACGAGCTTAAAAAAGTCCAGAGTGAAATGGCCCAAAGTGGAATTGTTCCAGATTTTACAATTGTTAGCATGCACAGCGGTGCGTTTCCAGAGGCATTTAAAAAAGATGGCGATTTCGACTATGTATCATATGCACAAAAGCTTGCTGACGAGCCGCTTCAACTTGGTGCTAATACCGAAAATCAGGCGCTTCGTTTAATGGAAAATTCTACTGGTGTCGATGCTGTGATTCATGGGCATGACCATGTTAGCTATATTTCTAATAAATATTTTAAAAATGCAGAAGGAAAGGATGTTTTATCGATTAATTCTACAAAAACATCTATGAGCAAAACATGCATCTCTGTTAATAAAGATGCAGATGGCAAGCTTAAAGCCACAATCGACTGCTCAGAAAACCTTGATCTTAGTAAATACTCTGAAGATACTCAACTAAAAAAAGTTTTACAGCCTTACTATGAAGATGTTAATGAAATCCTTGCAAACAAAATTGGTGATTTGGCAGGCACCTGAGACGCAGAAAATGGAGTTAGCGCCCTCGACTGCATCACCCAGCAAACAAATACTATGGATCTAATTAATGTTGCTAGCATGTGAAAGGCAAGCGCAGGAATAAAAGAGCAGTATGGAACACTAACTGCAGTAAACGATGAGATAAATAAGCTTTATGGTCCCGCAAGTGGGCTAAATTTAAATGATGAAAGTCTTAATTGCGATTTTGGCATAACTTCTTTTACAGTGTTGCGCCCACTTAGCGGAGGCGAGCTTTTGTTTAAAAATGTTCGCGATATTTACAGATTCGAAAACTCAATTGCTTGTTTACCTGTTTCAGGTAAGTGGATTAAGGATATGCTTGAACAAAACACCCGATATTTCGAATTTAAAGACGGCAAGTGGGAGTGTGATTCGGCTAAAAAGTTTTTGTGCCCGACCACGTTTGGCCTTAACTTCACATATGACATGAGCCAGCCAGAAGGTAGCCGCGTGCAGATAACCGGATTTAGCAATGGTAAACAATTTAGTGAGAGTGCTTCGTATTTAATGTCGGTGCCTGATTATTATATTGGCAATACTAATAACCCTGTTTTGGGGCAGCTAGACAAATCAAAAGTTTTGTGAGCTCAAACAATTTATGATGGCGGCGGCGATTGCCCTACAGCAATTGCTCAGTATGTTAGTTATGTTATGGATAAGTACGGTGCCGTATATCCAACTGATGAGCTAGAAAAAAATGGAATTGTTCCGTCACACTGAAGCATTAAAAACTAGTGATATAATTTTGCGAAAAATCTAGGGGGGCTGCTATGAACAAAAATCTAAATAAACCTACAAATGAGACTACTGTGCTTGTTACTGGTGGTGCTGGGTTTATTGGCAGTCATACAGTCGTGCGCCTTATTGAGTGCGGGTACAACGTTGTTATAGTTGACGACCTTTCTAATTCTAAAACTGAAGCTGTGCGCCGCGTGCGTGAGCTTACAGGTGCAGGCGAAAGCCAGCTTGTATTTTATAAAGCCAATATTTTAGATCGCGATGCAGTTGAGGAAATATTCCAAAAACACAGCATTGATGTAATTATTCACTTTGCAGGATATAAGGCGGTGGGCGAAAGCGTAGCCAAGCCGCTAGAGTATTATTACAACAATATTGCAGGCACGCTTGTGCTTTGCGATGTAGCCCGCAAACATGGATGCAAAAATATCATTTTTAGCAGCAGTGCAACGGTTTATGGCGACCCTGTGCAAATTCCAATTACAGAAAACTGCCCAAAAGGCACGCCAACTAATCCGTATGGCCACACAAAGCACATGCAAGAGCAAATTTTAAAGGACTTTTTTATTGGCGATAGTGAATGGAATGTGGTTCTGCTGCGCTACTTTAATCCAATTGGTGCGCATGTTAGCGGTCGCATCGGCGAAGACCCTAAAGGTATTCCAAATAATTTGGTGCCTTATGTGGCGCAGGTTGCTGTGGGTAAGTTAAAAAGCGTTGGTGTTTTTGGCGACGATTACGACACGCCCGATGGCACCGGTGTTCGCGACTACATTCACGTTGTTGATCTGGCTGATGGCCATGTTGCTGCAATTAACTGGATGGCTGGTAAAGTTGGCGACAAAAATAGCGCTGATGATATTTTTAGTGTTTATGGTGAGCCCGCCGAAGATGGCACACGCCGCGGAGTTGGCGTTTTTAACCTGGGAACGGGTACAGGCTCAAGCGTTTTGGATGTAGTTCACGCGTTTAGCAAAGCATGCGGCAAGGAGCTTCCCTATGAAATAAAACCGCGCCGCGCAGGCGATATTGCTACCTGCTATGCGGTTTGCGATAAGGCAAAATCCCAGATGGGCTGAGTTGCAAAATATGACATTGCGCGCATGTGTGAGGATTCGTGGCGATGGCAGCAGAATAATCCAAATGGATACGAGGAGTAATTATGAAGGTTATTATTGGTGCAGATCAGGGTGCATTTCCACAGAAGGCAGCAATTGTAGAGCATCTGCAAAGCCGAGGCATCGAGGTCGACGATTACGGCGTATTTAACACTGACAGTTTTGATTACCCAGACATTGCGCTTCCTGTTGCTAAGGATGTTGCAGCCGGTAAGTGCGATTTTGGCATTTTAATGTGCGGGACGGGCATTGGCGTTTCGTTGGCTGCAAACAAAGTTCCGGGCATCCGCGCTGCGGTTACCCCCACTGTTGAATTTGGCCAGCTTGCAAAAAACCACAATAATGCAAACATTATTTGCCTTTCTGGGCGTTTTGTCGACGAGCAGACAAACATTGCGATTGTAGATGCGTTTATCGATACCCAGTTTGCAGGAGAGGACGGCACAGAGGCGGGACAGCGTCACGCACGCCGTGTAAATAAAATCATGCAAATAGAAAAGGATTTTGGCCGATAGGAGGCGCCATGCAATTTCCAGATTATTCAAAAAACCCAAAAG